>Ga0209382_10001624_pt1 | contig 34909 bp, 24 predicted proteins | sample SoiMetdeltSBSDD5_FD_187599 | JGI IMG/M metagenome (GOLD analysis project Ga0209382, IMG submission 187599) | Bulk soil microbial communities from a Populus tree surrounding site in Tennessee, USA - Soil MetaG P. deltoides SBSDD5 (SPAdes) (version 2) | ecosystem: Environmental > Terrestrial >... | reverse complement strand
GTCGTAGTAGTACATGCCCTCGGCGCGCGAGATCAGCACCTCGTCGAAGCCGAGCAGCTTCATGAAATGCAGCTGCCCCGGGTTCAAGTGCCGCTCGAACAGCTCGCGCACCTTCGGGACAGTGAGCGCCTTCGCATCGTCTACGGTCATCAGCTGCGGCCGCGTAGTCATGGCACGGTACCTTCTAGGCTCTGCTTGCTTGCAGGAATTGTTGATAGGCCTCGAGCATCATCCGCTCGTCGTTGTAGCGCGGCGTCCAGTCGAGCATGCGCTTGGTCGGCTCGATGTCGACGACGTAGTCGTGGTCCGCGATCTCGAACTGCTCGGGCACGAGCAGCGGCAGATTGATGCGATCCATCATCCGCAGCACCACCTTGAGCGGCGTCGCCGGCGTCGGAATCAGCGCGGACCGCGAGCCGGCCTCTTTGATGAGCCCGCGCAGCAGTGCGCGCACGGTCGGCGGATTGTCAGAGCCGAGATTGAATTCGCCGTTGACGACGCCCTTGCGCCCGGAGGCGACGGCGGCGCTGGCGCAATCGAACACCGACACCATCTGGTAGCGGTTGTTGCCGCTGCCGATCATCGGCACCGGCAGGCTGCGGCGGATCAGCTTGAACAGACTGCCGAGAATTCCGACGCGTCCCGGTCCATTGATCAGCCGCGGGCGGAAGATCGAGACGCGCAGGCCTTCGGCGCGCTTCTTCAGGCAGTAGTCCTCGAGGGCCTTCTTGCTCGCCGAGTATTCGCCGATCGGCACGCGCGGATGATCGACGCGCACCGGCGGCGGCGTCTGCAACGGCCCGTAAACCATGTCGGTGCTGAACTGGACCAGCTTGTCGCAGCCAGCGCGCTCCATCGCTTCGATGATGTGAACGGCGCCGTGGTAGTCGACCGAGTAGAAATACTCGTAGCGCTCGGCGCGCAGGATGATCGGATGCAGCATGCGTGCTGCGAGGTTGTAAACGATGTCGTCGCGCGCGATCGGCACCTGTGCGACCTGCGCACGGTCGGTGATGTCGCACTTCATGAACTGCGCTTGCTTGTAGATCGGCAGCGCGTCGTCCTTGGCAATGTCGCAGACCAGCACTTGCGCGCCGGCCTCGAGCAGGTACTGCACCGTGTAGCGCCCGACGAAACCGTTGCCGCCGAAGATGATGTGCTTCATCCGCTCAGCTCCGCGCCACGAAGAAGGTGCCGAAGCAGATCAGCGCGACGCCGAGCACGCGCGTCGCATTCACGGACTCGCCGAACCAGAAGTAGCCGGCGGCCAGCACCAGGACGTAAGAGATGCTGAGGAACGGATAGGCGAAGCTCAGGTCGACGCGCGACAGCGCCATCAGGTGCAGGCCCATGCTGAACACCAGCACCAGCAGGCCGCCGACGACGTACGGATTGAAGGCGACGACCGGCAGCATCTTCAGCAGCGTGTTGCCTTCGAAGTCGAACTTGCCGATGCGGATCATTCCGAACTTGAGCAGCAGCTGCGACAGCGCGTTCGTGGTGACCACGGCCAGGATCAGGGGCACGTATTTTTGCATGACGGTCATTCTTGGTCGGCGGACGGCCCGCTCATTGGAGTTCCATTGTGGCCCGGACGCGCAGTTTTGCGCGATACCCGCTTCACAACTGCAGGCGATCGGACATGTCCGACCGCATCCGGCGCTGCGGATCGGCCCGGGCCAGAGTCGCCCGGAACTGCTCCACGCGCGGATACATCTGCCGCAGATGGCGCGCCGAAACGCACGAGTCCTTGGCCAGGTAGATGCGTCCGCCGTGCTCGACGGTGATCGAGTGGAGGTGGTCGAGCAGCTCGTGCGTGCCGCGCGCGAGCGGGAAATCGAGTGCCAGTGTGATGCCGCGCACCGGAAACGACAGGAACCCGGCGCCTGCGCTGCCGAGAGTCTTGATGACCGCCAGGAACGACGCGCGCCCAGACGCGGCGATTGTGCCGAGTAACTCGTGCAGCGCGCGGCGCGCCTCGCTGTCGGGAATCACACATTGGAACTGCACGAATCCGCGGCGCCCGTAGATGCGATTCCAATCGAGGATGGAGTCGAGCGGGTAGAAGAACGTTTCGAGGTCCAGCTGCCGCTCGCGGCCGGCCGAACTGATGCGTCGGAAGTAGAGCTGGTTGAACAGGCCGACTGTCCAGGCGTTGATCGCGCCGCCGGGTAGATCGACCGGCATGCGCACGTTTGCGCGCCTGACTCTGGAGGCAATCGGATCCTCGATGTGCTCGGCAGTTTCCAGGATGCCGCGGCCGAGGCGACGACCGGTCGCGACGCCGTCAATCCATCCTACGGAGTAACGGTAGCGCGTCCGCGCTTCCTGCAGCACGTCCAGGTATTCATCCAGGCTGTTCACGCGCCTTTCGCACACGCGCAGGGTCGTGCTCGGAACGGCCAGCATGCGCAGCCCGACGCCGGTGATGATTCCGGTCAGCCCGATGCCGCCGATCGTTGCCGCGAACAACTCGGGATCGCTGTTGCGATCGACACGGCGCACCGTCCCGTCCGCCAGCGCGAGATCGAGCCACAGCACGTGATCGCCGATGCTGCCGTCGGCGTCGTGATTCTTGCCGTGCGCATCGTTGGCAATGGCTCCGGCAATGGTGGCGAACTGCGTGCCCGGAGTGACGGGAGCAATCCAGCCCGCGAATGCGCGGCTGCGGAGCAGGTCGCCGAACGTGACGCCGGGGTCCACAACGATCGTGCCCGAGGCGGGATCGAACGAACGAACAGTCCGCAGCTTCGTCGTGCGAATGACGCAGCCACCGCCGTTCAGTGCGGCATCTCCATAGCTGCGGCCGCCGCCACGCGCGAGCACCTTCGTGCCGTTGCATGCTCGCAGCGCTTCGGCCAATTCCTCCGTCGTGGCTGGCTCGATCACCGTCGAGCTCGCATGGCTCGATCGTCCCCAGCCGGTCAATCGTTCGGTGCCGGCTCGAATCACGCCGAAGAACGCCGGTACGAAGACGCGGCGTGCTGGCCACGTCGGTTGCTGACGGAAGTGGATTTCATGAAGCCTGGTTCGCGCGGTGATCCGATCGGCACATTCGAGCTTGGCGGCGCTTGGACATAATGGCCGATCACCGCGTCGAATAACTTGACACCCGACGCCGGGCCGATCGCCAGCGGCGCCGCGGTCGCAACGTAAGTCATTACCACTAAAGTGGCAATGGGGATCGGCACGCTTCCTGCTTAGTTGTAGCGCACAAGCGGTTCCATTTCGATTGCACTTAGGACGGATAAAACATGATCAAGAAGCTCGCTGCAGCAGCATTGATGCTGGCACTCAGTGTCGGCGCCCAGGCCACGCCGGTCTATTTCAACCTGTCGGGGTCCGAGTCGTCGGTCGATATCACGGAGTTCGACAAAGGCCCGATCTGCGCCTTTTGTGGAGTTTCCGCTTCGCTGAGCTCGAACCTGGGCTCGCAGAGCGCGTGGCTCGACGTCGGCGATTCCTTCACCTTCAATTTCTTCACGCTCAATTTCTATGGGCTCATCGGCGGTGGCACCGGCACGATCGAGGCCACGCTCGCGTTTGATGCGCCGACCGGCGCGCCGGACGCAGAAGGCACCGGTGAAGGCGGCTTCTTCACGTTTTTCGGCGCCTTGACCGCCGGCGCATTGAGTTGGGACGCGCTTGATCCGTTCACGCTCGCCGACGGTACTTCGTACCTCGTGAGCTTCGAGGATCTCGCGGGTATCGATACGTTCTCGACCACGGTCCACGGCACGATCACGCTGCTGGCGAACGGCGGCTCGGTGAACGTTCCCGAGCCGGCGACGCTCAGCCTGTTCGGTCTCGGCCTGCTTGGCCTGGGCTTCGCGGCCCGCCGTCGCAAGGTGTGACACCCGGCGAAGTCTCGCTTCCGCTGGAGTGAAGAAGAGCCCCGCAACGCGGGGCTCTTTTTTTGCCCTGCTGGTACCACTTTCGTGCATGTCGCACGTCCTTTCGATACAGCTGCTCACTGTCGCCCGCAAGCACCCCTGATTGCTTGGGAATCAAGCACGTAGCTGGCATGGCATAGGGCTTGCTTTCTGCTTCCACGAGCGACTTTCGTTTCTCTTCATGGGAGTTAAGACAGTGAGTTTCAAAACAATCAGCGGCGCTGCGGTAATCGCACTCGCGGCAGTGGGCTACATGGCCCCGGCCGGCGCAGTCGCGATCCTCTGCGAGGACGTCAGCAAGAACCATATGCTCGTCGACAGCGCGTACGTGTCGTCGTGCATCGATGCCGGTGTCGGCAATATCGGCAACGGCCAGAACGATGACTTCCTCGGCGGCGGCAGCGCCACGGGTTGGTCGGACGTGACCGGCCAGGCGGTGAATCTGACGAAGGACCAGAACGGCAGCACCGGCACGTTCAGCTTCGATGCGAGCCTGTGGAGCCTGTACGACGCCCTCGCGATCGGCTTCAAGTTCGGTACCGGCGACAAGCCCGACGAGTGGTTCGTCTACGAGCTGCAGGATCTGGTCTCCAGCGGCAACTGGGAATTCGTGAACGTTGGCGACACTGGCGGCGGTCTGTCGCATCTGACGGTGTACGGCGGCCAGCGCAGCACCAACGTACCGGAGCCGGCGACGCTGTCGCTGCTCGGGCTCGGTCTGCTCGGTCTCGGCATCGGAGCTCGGCGCCGCAAGGTCTGAACCGCAGCAGATTTCGAGTCGTTCGAAATGAAAGAGCCCCGCATGTGCGGGGCTCTTTTTTGGGTGCCTGGTGCTGTTCAGCGCTGCTTGAAATCTTCCGGCGTCAACTGATGCCGCGCCAGCAGCTTGTAGAAGTCAGTGCGGTTGCGCTTCGCCAGTCTGGCCGCCTGACTCACATTACCGCCCGTGATCTGCAGGATCTGCGACAGGTAATTGCGCGTGAACTCATCGCGCGCTTCGTCGAACGAGGGTAGACGCGTCGGACCGCCGCCGAGCGCTGCCTGCACGAGCTCGGCGCTCATGATCGGGCTGGTCGCCAACGCCACGTTCTGACGCACGACGTTCTCGAGCTGCCGCACGTTGCCCGGCCAGTCGGCGCTGACGAGCAGCTCGACCGCTTCCGGCGCGTAGATGTGACGCTGCTGGCCGCTCTCCTGCGCGATCTTTTCGAGGAAGTGCGACACCAACAGCGGCACGTCCTCGCGACGCTTGTTGAGCGACGGCATCTCGATGTGCACGACGTTGAGGCGGTAGTAGAGATCCTCGCGGAAGTGCCCGCCCATGATCAGCTGCTTCAGATCGCGGTGCGTGGCGGAGATGATGCGCACGTTCACCGTCGTCGCTTCGGTGCTGCCGACCGGACGAACCTGATTCTCCTGCAGCACGCGCAACAGCTTCACTTGCAGGCGCATCGGCATGTCGCCGATCTCGTCGAGCATCAGCGTGCCGCCGTCGGCCGCCTGGAACAGGCCGCGGTGCTCGCGGATCGCGCCGGTGAAGGCGCCTTTGACGTGACCGAACAATTCACTTTCGAGCAGGTTCTCGGCCATCGCGCTGCAGTTGATTGCGACGAACGGCCGGTTGCGACGCGGGCTCGCGCGATGGATCGCGCGTGCCAGCAACTCTTTGCCGGTGCCGCTCTCGCCGGTGATCATGACGCGCGCGTCGGTGCCCGCGACCATGTGTGCTTGCGCCAGCCGCTCTTCCATGATCGCGCTGCGCGTGACGATCTCGCTGCGCCAATCCTCGGTGGTATCGGCGAAGCCGGAAACCTTCAACGCTTTGCCGACCTGATCGAGCAGCTCCTGCTTGTCGACCGGCTTGGTGAGGAACGCGAACGCGCCGCTCTGCGTCGCCTGCACCGCGTCCGGAATCGTGCCGTGCGCTGTCAGGATGATGACGCGCAGCCCGGGCGCGCGACTCTGGATTTCCTTGAGCAGGCCGATGCCGTCCATCTGATCCATGCGCAAGTCGGTGATCACGAGATCGGGACGCACGCGTCCCAGCGCCGCGAGCGCGGCCGCCGCACTCTCGACTGCATCGACTTCGTAGTTCTCTGCGCGCAGACGGATCGTGAGCAGCCGCAGCAGCCCCGGATCGTCGTCAACGACTAGTAGACGAGCTTTGCGTTTCACTTGGGTTGGCATCACGACTGCCAGGGGGCGTGGGACTGCGTTCAATGATGGACCTCTCGATTTCTTTGATCGCATCCAGCTTCTGCTGGGCCTCGGCAAGTTGGCGCCGCAGGCGCGCATTTTCCTCGAGTTGCGCTTGCACCCGCTTGTCCGAGTTTGCCTGCGACCGGCCGCGGTCGTCGAGTGTCGCCAGCAGCCGACGATTCTCTGCCTCCAGCTTCAGCCGCGTGTTGGTCTCGTGCAGCAACACTGCAGCGAACACGCGCTCCTCCTGCGTCATCCGCTCCGGCGTAGCGAGCAAAGTCTCCAACAGGCGCTTGCCTTCTTGCGGACTGCTCGCCGGATGTCCAGGAGTTACACGCGCAACTGCATATCGCAGCGTGCTCGCCGTCGTCGGCGCACGCGTGAACTCGCGTTCGACTTCATAGAACACGTCGGCTTGTCGCGCCGGATCCGAACTCGCCAGTCCGTCCATCGTGTCGAGGTAGGCGCGCAAGCCGCTCGCGGAGATCTGCGCCGGTGCGACGATCGGCGCAGGCAGAGGTTCGCTGCCGAGTTTGTCGGTGAGTCCGCAACCCGTGAGGGCAGTCAGCAGACTCGCGACGACGCAGCGACCGAGCATGGCTATGCCGGCTCCGCTTCGAGCTGCGGCGCGAGCGGCAGACGGATACGAAAGTGCGCGCCGGGAAAGACGCCGTCCAAGATCTCCACCGAGCCTCCGTGGGCCTGCACGAATTCCGAGACGACCGACAGACCGATGCCGGTGCCTTTGAGATGGCCGGCCGTCGGGGCACGGCCCGAGTAGAACGCCTCGAAAATGGCGCCGCGCTCTTCCTTGGTGATCCCTGGGCCGGTATCGGCCACGTCGAGCACCAGCAGGTCCTTGTCCGCGTGCGCGTGAATAAAAATCGTACCGCCGCGCGGGCTGTATTTGAGGGCGTTCGACAACAGATTATCCAGGATCAGTTTCAGCTTTGCGCGGTCGGCGCGCAACTCGACGTCCTGCACCTTGAGATCCAGATGCACACGTTGCGCGAGCAATGTGAGCTGATGCGTCTCGAGCGCCGACTTGATCAACGGCCGCAGGCGGAACTCGCTGATCTCCAGCCCCGAGTGCCGCGCTTGCCAGGCGCTGAACGACAGCAGGTTCTCGATCAGCTGCTGCAGCTTGATGCCGTTGTCGCGCAGGATCGTCGTCACCTCGCGCTGTGCGCTGTCCAGCTCACCGACCGCGCCGTCCATCAACAGTTCCGTGCCTTCGCGGATGCTGGCGAGCGGCGTCTTCAGCTCGTGCGACATGTGCCGCAGGAAGCGGTTGCGCTCCTGCGCGAGCTCCAGCAGGCGCATCCGCAGCCATTCGAGCTGCCGGCCGAGATTGACCAGGTCGGTCGGGCCGCGCACGACGATCGGCTTGGAGAACGTGCCCTTGCCGAGCTGGCTGATCGCGCTGTCGATCGCCCGAATCGGGCGCATCAGCAGGAACGTGAAGACGGTGACTAACAGCGCGGTCAGCAGGATCAGCGCCGCGGACTGCCAGAACAGGTATTGCTGCGTCTCGGCCGTTGCAGTCTGCAGGCGCGACAGCCCGGTCTCGATGCTTTCGCCAGTCGACGCGGACAGCTCGAACGCCGCGTCCCACATCGGGGCAATCGCTTCGACCGCATCGCGCACCAGTTCCGCTGACACCGGCCCACGGGCCAGCAGCGCGGTGTCGACTCGGCGCAGCGACTGACGCAGCTCCTGAAGCTGCGTCCGCCGCACGCTATCCGCGGTAGCCGTCTCGATGTTGCTCAGGATGACCAGCAGGCGCTCGCGGCTGTCGCGATAGACGTCGGTGAGCCCGGGGTCGTTGAGGACCTGGTAGAGCTTGGCGCTGCGCTCGATCGCGGCGATCTGCTGGAACAGTTGCTGCGTCAAGTGCGCGGTCTCGACGCCGCTGCGCACTAGCGCGGCGCTCTCTTCGGACAGCGCACGCACCTTTGTGACGGCGATCACGACCGCGAACAGCAACGGCACGGAGACCAGCGCGAAGCCGGTCAGCATCAAGCTGCTCAGGGACTTGGGACGGGGCAGGCGCATTTGGCGCGCATTCTAGCGCTTTAACATAGGCCGGAGCTTGTGGTGCGCGTCGCAATCCGCGCGGCGCGCGAGCACTTTTGGCCCATTAATTCCGCTGCAATTGTGGCTCTCGCTGCAGCCGGCGCTCCCATTCGAGCTGCGAGCGCACGATGGCCTCCAGGCTGTCATGCCGCGGCGACCAGCCGAGGACCTGACGAACGCGCTCCGCCCGGGCGATCAGCGACGGTGGATCGCCCGCGCGCCGCGGCTCTTCGATCGTCTGCAACGGACGCCCGTTCAGCCGTTCGACCATGGCGATGACTTCGCGGACGCTGTAGCCATGGCCATAGCCGCAGTTCAACGTCGTCGACGCGCCACTGCGGCGCAGGTAGTCGAGCGCCTTGAGGTGCGCGTCGGCGAGATCCTCGACGTGGATGTAGTCGCGCACGCCGGTGCCATCCGGCGTCGGATAGTCGGTGCCGAAGATCGAGATGTGCGGACGCTTGCCGACCGCGACTTCGCACGCGACCTTCGTCAACAGCGTGCCGTTGATCGTCGATTGTCCGATCCGGCCGCCGGGGTCCGAGCCCGCGACATTGAAGTAGCGCAGAACGACGTAGCGCAGTGCAGTCGCGGCGCCGAGGTCGCGCAGCATCCATTCGCTCATCAGCTTCGAGGTGCCGTAGGGGTTGATCGGCGCGGTCGGCGAGTCCTCGGCCGCGACGCCGCCGGCTGGAATGCCGTACACGGCAGCGGTTGAAGAAAATACGAAGTGCTTGACCCCGGCTTCCTGGCAGCATTGCAGGAGCGTGCGGGTCGCGCACGTATTGTTACCGTAGTACTTCAGCGGGTTCGCGACGGACTCGGGCACCACGGTGTTGGCCGCGAAGTGCATGACCGTGTCGACGCCGCGCTCGCGCAGCAGTCGCGCGACCAACTCGCGATCGCCGGTGTCGCCGACCACCAGTTCGCCGTGGACGACCGCTGAGCGGAAGCCTGAGACGAGCGTGTCGAGCACGACTACCGTTTCGTTACGTTCGCCGAGCTGGCGGACGACGTGGCTGCCAATGTACCCGGCGCCGCCGGTCACGAGGATGGTCATGATGAAGAAGTATCCGACATCGAGCATCCGCTTCACAATTCGCGCATGAGCAAGGGCAGCCCGCATCCGTACGATCGTCTGACGCCCGACGTCATCATTGCGGCGGTGGAGTCGCTCGGCTACGTGTCGGACCGTCGCATCCTCGCGCTGAACAGCTACGAGAATCGCGTCTACCAGGTCGGCATCGAGCGCGGCACGCCGCTGGTGGCGAAGTTTTACAGGCCGCAGCGCTGGAGCGTCGCCGCGATCGCCGAGGAGCATGGCTTCGCGTTGGAGCTCGCCGCTGCAGAGATTCCAGTCGTGCCGCCATTGGTGCAGGAGGGCCGCACGCTGTTCGAATACGACGGCTTCGGCTTCGCCGTGTTCGAGCGGCGCGGCGGGCGCTGGCCGGAGCTCGGCACGCGCACCGAGCGCGAATGGATGGGGCGCTTTCTCGGCCGCATTCATCTCGTCGGCAAGCGCCAGCGATTCCGCCAGCGCGGCCGCATCGAGATCGGGCGTCTCGGCCAGGATCCGCGCGATTACCTGCTCGGCAGCGACTGGATCCCGTCGCATTTACAAACTGCTTACGAATCGCTGACTGCAGATCTGCTGGATGCGATCCACGCGGCGTTCGACACCGCGCAGGGTGTTGCCGAAGTACGGCTGCACGGCGACTGTCATCGCGGCAACGTGCTGTGGACCGATGCCGGTCCGCACTTCGTCGATCTGGACGATTGTTTGATGGGCCCCGCGATTCAGGATCTGTGGATGTTGCTGTCCGGCCCGCGTCGCGAGATGAGCGAGCAGCTCGCGCACTTGCTGGAGGGCTACTCGCACTTCGCGACGTTCGATACTCGCGAGCTGGTGCTGGTGGAAAGCCTGCGCACGTTGCGCATGATCCACTATTCGGCGTGGCTGGCGCGCCGCTGGGGCGACCCCGCATTCCCGGCCGCGTTTCCCTGGTTCGCCGAGCCCCGTTACTGGGAGAACCAGATCCTGGCGTTGCGCGAGCAGCTGGCGGCGATTGCGGAAGGACCGCTGGAGCTTTAGGCGTCCCTACAACTGCGAAGTGCTTGGTTTTCGTCCGAACGCGGGCTGTGGTAGCGTCGGCGCGCCCGGAATGGACCGGCTGAGCCACGCATCCTCATGAATTCGCGACCTTCACGACTGGTTCGACCGGCAGCGCTCGGCGCGCTCGCAAGCCTGTTGCTGTCTGCTTGCGGCGGTAGTGGTGGGGACGGTGGCGTCACGCCGCCGCCTCCGGCGAGCGTCACCATCAGCGGTCGCATCACGTTCGATCGAATCGCCTTCGATACGACACTGGGCAATGGCCTCAATCCGACTCCGCCGGTCGAGTCACCGGCGCGCGAGGTGACGGTGCAGGCGATCGATGCGAGCAGCAGCGCCGTACTGGCCACTACTGCCACGGACGCGAACGGCGACTACTCGGTGAGCGTGCCGTCCAACCGCAACCTGTTCATTCGCGCGCGCGCCGAAATGATCAAGACCGGCACTGCGCCGACCTGGAATTTCTCCGTTCACAACAACACGGACGCGGGCATCACCGACGCGCTCTATGCGCTCGACGGCAATCCTGCCAGCAGCGGCGTCGCCAACAGCACGCGCAATCTGCGCGCACCGACCGGCTTCGGCGTCACGAGCTACACCGGCGAGCGAGCGGCGGCGCCATTCGCCATCCTCGACACTGTGTTTCGCGCCAAGGAGCTGGTGCGCATTGCCGTGCCGGACACAGCGTTCCCCGAGCTGCGCTTGTTCTGGAGCGATGCGAACAAGCCGACTGTCGGCGACTTCTGCGCGGACAACGGCGACATCCAAACATCGAGCTACCGCGTATTCGGCGTCAACGACGTCGACCAGTGCGGCGATGCGGTTGCGACGGGCATCTACCTCCTCGGCGACGCCACGGCGACAATGTCCGACACCGACGAGTTCGACCAGTCGGTGATCGCCCACGAGTTCGGTCACTACGTCGAGGATCGCTTCGGGCGCTCGGACTCCATCGGTGGCCAGCACGGCGGCGATGTTCCGCTCGACCTGCGCGTTGCATTCGGCGAAGGCTGGGGCAACGCGTTCTCGGGCATGGTGCTCGGTAGTCCTATCTATCGCGACTCGTTCAATCTCATGCAGAACGATTTCCACATCGACATGGAAGCGGACGACGACGTGAGCGAGGGCTGGTTCTCCGAAGCCTCAGTCTGGGAAATCCTCTGGGATCTGTTCGATTCGACCAACGAAGCGGGCGACACCGTCACGCTCAGTTTCCAGACGCTGTTTGCGGTGATCACCGGTGCGCAGAAGACGACCGATGCAGTGACGAGCATCTACTCGTTCCTTACCGGACTGCGCGCCGCCAACGCTGGATCGCTGGCGGCGATCGGCAACCTGGAAGACGGCGAGGAGATTTTCGGCAGCGGCGACTTCGGCGCTGGCGAGACCAACTTCGGCGGTGCCGGCGCCGATCCGCAGGTGCTGGTGGATCTCTTCCGCGAGATCGTGCGCAACGATCCGCCGATTACTGTATGCAGCCGCTCGCCTTTCGGCCACGAAACGGCCAACAAGCTCGGCAACCGAGTATTCCTGCGCTTGAACAACGATGTGCAGCGGTTGGTGACGATCACGGCAACGGGCACAAATAGCGTCTCAGGCTCGATTTCCGCGACGGATCCCGACATCTTCGTGCTGCGCCGGGGCGTCCTGGCCGCGCTGGGTGTCGACGAAGGCGGCGGTACCGAGACGATCGACCAGGTGCTACTGCCGGCCGGCCTGTACGTGATCGAGGTGTACGATTTCGCTCTTGCCGACACGCGTATCGTCGTCAGCGACGCTCCGCGCTGCATGACCGTGTCGGTCACGGGCACTTGATGAAGAGCGCCGCTCATTCAAGAGGCATGATCAGGATGAACCGCTTAGCCATCTGTCTTTCGATCGCCGGCCTCGCGCTGGCGGCCTGCGGATCGGACCCGGACCCCGATACTGCCGGGGCGGCGACGAAAACCGCGAAATCGGCGCCAGCGGATCCGCTGGCACGCATGGCGCAGGCCGTCGGCAACGGCAAGCCGGGCGCAGCCGTGCTCATCCGCTACGATTTTTCGGCGAAGCCCGCGGTCGGCACGCCGATGGAGCTGCAGCTCGTCTTCATTCCGCAGGCGGGCGTCGATTCGCTGGACATCATGGTGAGCTCCATGGATGGCGTGACACTGTCGGGCCCACAGACCGCGAGCTTCCCGGATGTCGTGCCCTCCAAGCAGTACACGCACAAGGTGTCGGTGCTGCCGGACCGCGCCGGAGTGTTTTACCTGTCGGTCGTGGCCACGACCCAGATCGGCAACTCCAACCTGAGCCGCACGTTCGCGATCCCGTTCTCGGTCGGCACTGTGCCGGCCCAGCAGAAAGCGCCGCCGCAGACCGATGCGGCTGGTGAGGCCGTGCAGCCCGCCAAGGCCCAGGAAACGACCAAGTCGGGCTAAAGCCCGACCTGGAGGGCCCCGATAGGGTAGAATCCGCGGCCCCGTTTCCGCCGCAGATCCTCCTTTTCCGTGCCCACCGCTCAGCTTCGCAACATCGCCATCATCGCGCACGTCGATCATGGCAAGACCACTCTCGTCGATCAGCTCCTGAAGCAGTCAGGCACGTTCGCCGCGCGCGAGATCGTGCCCGAACGCGTCATGGATTCGAACGCGCTGGAGCGCGAGCGCGGCATCACCATCCTGGCGAAGAACACCGCGATCCAGTGGCGCGACTACCGCATCAACATCGTGGACACGCCAGGACACGCGGACTTCGGCGGCGAGGTCGAGCGCGTGCTGTCGATGGTCGACTCAGTTCTCTTGCTCGTCGACGCCGTCGACGGGCCGATGCCGCAGACGCGCTTCGTGACGCAGAAGGCGTTCAAGCACGGCCTGCGACCGATCGTGGTCATCAATAAGATCGACCGCGAGGAAGCGCGCCCGCACTGGGTGCTCGACCAGACGTTCGACTTGTTCGACAAGCTCGGCGCGAGCGAGGCGCAGCTCGATTTCCCGGTCGTCTACGCCTCCGCGCTGCGCGGCTTCGCCGGCAACGAGCCGAACCAGCCGGCAGCCGACATGACGCCGCTGTTCGAAGCCATCGTGAAGAACTGCCCGCCGCCGGACGTCGACGAAAACGGCCCGCTGCAGCTGCAGGTGAGCCTGCTCGACTATTCGAGCTACGTCGGGGCGATCGGCATCGGGCGCATCAAGCGCGGCAAGATCCGGCGCAACAGCCCGGTCGTCGTCATCGATCGCGAAGGCAAGGTGCGCAACGAGCGCATCATGCAGGTGATGGGCTTTCTCGGCCTGCATCGCGTCGAGACGGACGAAGCGAGCGCCGGCGACATCGTCGCGTTCGCCGGCATCGAATATCCCGAGATCTCGGAGACGATCTGCGACCCGGCTGCGCCGGAGGCGTTGCCGCACCTGGTCGTCGACGAGCCGACGATCAGCATGACGTTCGAGGTGAACAACTCGCCGTTCTGCGGCCGCGACGGCAAGTACGTCACCAGCCGGCAGATTCGCGAGCGGCTGCTGCGCGAGGCGATGACGAACGTCGCGCTGCGTGTCGAGGAGACCGACGATCCCGACAAGTTCCGCGTCTACGGGCGCGGCGAGCTGCATCTCGGCGTGCTGCTGGAGAACATGCGGCGCGAAGGCTATGAGCTCGCGGTGTCGCGACCGAAAGTTGTCATCAAGGAAATCGAAGGCCAGCCGTGCGAGCCGTACGAAACGCTCGCCGTCGATCTCGACGAGAGCTCGCAGGGCTCGATCATGCAGGAGCTCGGCGAGCGCGGCGGCCAGCTCACCGGCATGTATCCCGACGGCAAGGGTCGCGTGCGGCTCGATTACGTGATTCCGTCGCGCGGCCTGATCGGCTTCCAGACGGAGTTCCGCACGCTCACCTCCGGCACCGGGATCATGCATCACATCTTCGATCACTTCGGCCCGCTGCTCGACCGCGAGATCGGCCAGCGCCAGAACGGCGTGCTGATATCGAATGCGCAGGGCAAGGTGCTGGCGTACTCGCTGTTCAACCTGCAGGAGCGCGGCAAGCTCATGGCCGCGCACGGCGACGAGGTCTACGAAGGGCAGATCGTCGGTATCCACAGCCGCGACAACGACCTGGTCGTCAACCCGCTGAAGGGGAAGAAGCTCACCAACATCCGCGCTGCGGGCCGCGACGAGAATATCGTTCTGGTCCCGCCGATCCGCTACACGCTGGAGCAGGCGATGGAATTCATCGCCGACGACGAGCTGGTGGAGGTCACCCCCACCCAGATCCGGCTGCGCAAGCGGGCCCTCAAGGAGCACGAGCGCAAGCGGGCCGGACGTGAAGAAGAAACGGCAGAATGACATAACTACCGGTTTCTATTTCGAAAACCGTTATCCAGCTTTCACATAAAACCGCGAGGTGGCTCACACCTTGCGGTGCAGTCGTCGCCCTACGATGCGAGAGAGCCTGTGCTGTGATGCAGGCTTTTTGCCTGGGTTCTTTGTCTGGACGGGACGATGCATCGACTGCTCGACAAGCAGGTCAAGGACGCACTGGGGCCGAACGGCGAACTCGATGTCGCCAAGCTCCTCGCTGCCGTCGAAAGCACCTATGCGCGCGCCGACGACGAGCGCCGCGGCATCGTTCGCTCGATGCAGCTCATGTCCGATGAGGCGACCAACCTGACCCGCGAGCTGCGCGAAAGCACCGCGAGCCAGCTGCAGGCCGTGCTCGATCACGTCAAGGACGTCATCGTCACCGTCGACGAAGCGGGCCACATCGTGTCGCTCAATGCCACCGGGCAGCGCGTGTTCGGTCATCAGGAAGCGGAGATCACCGGCCGCTCGCTCAGCTTCCTGCTCCCGCAACTCTCCGACAAGCAAACGCTGCCGGCGCAACTCGAGCAGCTGGCCGCGCGCCTCGACGACACGCAGGTCGACCTCGCGCCGCACGAGACACTCGGCCTGCATTCCAACGGCACGTACTTTCCCGCCGAGCTGGCGGTCAGCAAGACGCTGCTGAATCGCCGCACGCTGTTCGTGGTTTGCTTGCGCGACACCACGGATCGCAAAGCTGCCGACGCTGCGCTCCGCGACAGCGAAGCCCGCTATCGCACGCTGGTCGAGCACGCACCCGAGATCATCGTCGTCGTCGACCTCGATCGTAATCAGCTGGTCGACGTCAACGAAAACGCCGTGCGCTTCTTCAAGATGGATCGCACGGTGCTCCTGTCCAGCAGCCCCGACGTGCTCAGCCCGCCGCAGCAGCCAGACGGCTCGCCGTCGGTCGACGCGAATCGCACGCAATTCGAGCTGACGCTCGCCGGCGAGAGCCCGGTGCTCGAATGGCTGTTCCGCGACGCGCTCGGCAACGACATTCCCTGCGAAGTGCGTTGGGTGCGGTTGCAGTCCGGCGAGCATCGGCTGATCCGCGGCAGCATCACCGACATCACTGAGCGCAAGCGAGCCGAATTGCTTGCCGCGGGCGAGCGGCGCGTGTTCGAGCGTCTCGCGGCGAATGTCGACCTGCGGATCACGCTCGAAGCGATCACTGAGGTGACCGAGCGCGTTGCACCCGACACGGTGTGCGCACTGCGGCTGCTGGACCATACGAGCACGCGTCTGAATCTCTGCGCCGGCCCGCGACTGCCGATCGAGTACGCGCGCGCTACGGAGGCGATCGAGGTAGCAGTACGCAACGGCTCGTGTGCGGCGGCCGTCTATCTGCAGCGGCAGGTCATCGTCGCCGACATCGCTCGCGACGCGCTGTGGGAAAACATACGCGACGTTGTGCTGGCGGCCGGGTTGCGCAGCTGCTGGTCGACACTCATTCATGCGTCCGATGGCCGCATCCTCGGAACGCTCGCGCTTTACTTCAGAGCCCCGCGCAGCCCACTGCGTCGCGACTTCGAGCTGATGGCTCGCATGACGCAGCTCGCCGGTATCGCGATCGAGCGCCGCAGCGCTGAAGGCGCGTTGCGCGCGAGCGAAGCGCGCTACCGCCGGTTGTTCGATAACGTGATGGAAGGCGTCTACAGCTCGACGCGCGACGGGCGATTCTTGTCGGTCAATCCTGCGCTCGCGCGGATGGTCGGCTTCAACTCGCCTGCGGAGTTGCTCGCTCAGGCGCCCGAGACGATCTATCACAATCCGCTGGAGCGCATCGCGATCATCGAGGCGCTCGAGCGCGACGGCGAGATCCGCAACGCCGAGTTCCAGCTACAACGAGTCGACGGCACGACGCTGACTGTGATCGAGAGCGCGCGCGCCGTGAGAGACGAGCACGGCAAGCTAGTCGGCTACGAAGGCACCATCTCCGACATCAGCGAGCGCAAGCGCGCCGAGACGGCAGTGTTCGAGGAGAAGGAAAAGGCACAGGTCACGCTGCAATCGATCGGCGACGCCGTCATTACAACCGACGCGGCCGGCCGCATCGAGTATCTCAATCCGGTCGCCGAGGACTTGACGGGCTGGGATTCGATCGAGGCACAGGGCCGCTCGCTGCGCGAAGTTTTCAACATTCTCAACGAAGTGACACGCGAGCCGCTCGAAGACCCGGTGACGCGTGCGCTGCGCGAGGGCAACGTCATCGCGGTGGCCGACCAGACCGTGCTGGTCAACCGTCGCGGCCAGGAAATCGCGATCCAGGATTCCGCTGCGCCGATCCGCGATCGTCTCGGGCGCATCATCGGCGCAGTCATGGTGTTCCATGATGTGAGTCGCGAGCGGCGTCTGCGCCGCGCGCTCGCATATCAGGCGAGCCACGACGCGCTCACCGGTCTCATCAATCGTCGCGAGTTCGAGAACCGCTTGAACGAAGCGCTGCTCACCGCCCGCTCGGACGAAGGGACGACGCACGTCCTGCTGTACCTCGACCTCGATCAGTTCAAGCTCGTCAACGACACCTGTGGTCACCAGGCCGGCGACCGTCTGCTGAAGCAGATCACCGGCATTCTGCAGACGCGCATTCGCACGAGCGACACGATCGCGCGCCTCGGCGGCGACGAGTTCGGCATTCTGCTGCAGGACTGCACTGCCGACCGCGCTGCGAAGATCGCCGACAGCTTGCGCCAGGCGATCCGCGAGTACCGCTTCGAGTGGCAGGACGGCGCGATGAACGTCGGTGTCAGCATCGGCATCGTCGAGATCAACAACAGCAGCGAGAGCATCGGCAGCGTGCTCAGCGCCTCGGACGTCGCGTGCTACGCGGCGAAGGATTCCGGCCGCAATCGCGTCCACATGTATCAGTACGGCGCGGCGCCGGAACGTCACCGCGAAATGCAGTGGGTGTCGCGCTTGACGCGCGCCTGCGAAGAGAACCGCCTGGAGTTGTACTACCAGCCGATCGTCGCGATCGGCAGCAACCGCGATCCGCGCGGCCATTACGAGTTGCTGGTGCGCATGCGCGGCGAGAACGGCGAGCTCGTGCTGCCTGCGGAGTTCATTCCGGCGGCCGAGCGTTACAACGTCATGCCGATGATCGACCGCTGGGTCGTGAGTCAGGCACTCGGCACGCTCGCGCACTACCGCACCGATGGCGATGCGCGTCACGGCTACACGCTATCGATCAACCTGTCGGGCACTTCGCTGAACGACGATCGCTTCCTCGAATTCCTGATCAACGAGCTGCAGACCTACGATCTCAGCCCGGGCGCGGTGTGCTTCGAGATCACCGAGACCGCCGCGATCTCCAACCTGCCGAACGTCGTGCACTTCATGCGCGAGTTCCGCTCGCGCGGCTGCCAATTCTCGCTCGACGATTTCGGCAGCGGCCTGTCCTCGTTCATGTACCTCAAGAACCTGCCGGTCGATTACCTGAAGATCGACGGCCAGTTCATTCAGAACGTGACGACCGATCACATCGACCGCAGCATGGTCGAGGCGATCACGCAGATCGGCCGCGCGATGGGTATCAAGACCATCGCCGAGCGCGTCGAGACGGCCGAAGTGCTCGCCTGTCTCGCCGACATCGGCGTCGAGTACGCGCAGGGCATTTTCATCGCCGTGCCGCAGTCGGTCGAATCGTTGAGCCGCATCACGCGGACGCATCCGCGGCTGAAGCTGGTGCACTCAGCCTGACTGCGCTTTGCCGTAGTCGTCGTGCAGCCGCCACCACTTGTACGGCCGCGTCTGCGGATATCCTTCCGGCGAGTCTTCCCACTCTTCCTGGCGTCCGAGCGCGGTGATGTCGAGATAGTTCCAGGTGTTGCCCATCTGCTCGTCGCCGCGGTTGTTGAGGAAGTAGGTTCGAAAAATCTCGGCGCCGTCACGTATGAATGCGTTCGTCCCGTGCCACTCGCCGACGCCGAAATCGGCGTCGAAGCTGTCCGTGATCGTGTACCACGGCATCTTCCAGCCAAAGCGCTCCTTCAGCCGTGCAATGTTGGCCTGCGGTGCGCGTGAGGCGAACGCTAGTGTGGTGTCGCGCGCATTTAAATGAGAAACGTCGGCGACCTGGTCGGCCAGGAACGAGCAACCGACGCAGGCGTGCTCGGGCCAGCCTGCTACTCCCGGTTCGTAGAAGGCGCGGTAGACGATCAGCTGCCGGCGGCCGTCGAACAGGTCGAGCAGGCTCGCCTTGCCCTTGGGTCCGTCGAACGCGTACTCCTTCTGCACGGCCACCCAGGGCATCCAGCGGCGCTCGGCCGCCAGCGCGTCGCGGGCGCGCGTCAGCGCTTTCTCTTTCACCAGGAGCTTCTGGCGTGCAGCTTCCCAGTCCTGCGGCGACACGATCGGGGGTGTTTTCATGCGAGGCTCCGCCAACGTTGGCTCGTAATTCCACATAGAGCGTCCTGATACCGGCCCGGTTCCTCGGCGGATAGCCGACGACGAGGGGTCGATTGGCTGACCGTGCTCGACCCGCCGGCCGTGCTGCGGCGGCGATCAGCTTCTCATCGCCCTGGTCCAGCACCGCATTGCAGCCTGGTTCGCGAATCGCTGCATGCATCCGGCCATCCGTAGCTATTCCAATAGCGCAGCAAGCCGAGACGCTCGCTGAGCTGTGCGAATCGAGCGTCCGCGCGCAGCGGTGCCGCTTCCGGCAGCCACCAGATATCCGTGGGTTCCAGCTTCATCTCGATGCCCTCCTGCGCTGCGCGCCATGCGACCTCGCGCTCTCCCAGCAGCAGCGCGGCGTAAAGTCGGCCGCGAAACGGCAGCACGTTCCATGGCGGCAGCCTCTCGATCGCTGCGAGCGCAGCGTCGTGTGTGGCGGACGTCTCGAGAGCCGCGAGCACTTCCTCCATCGCGTGGCGCTCCACCGGATCCTCGGTCTGCGACCAGATGGCTCGTGCTGCTTGCCAGTTGCGCTCGCGGACGTGCAGATAGGCTTGCAGATGATCGAGCACTGGGTTGCGGAATCCGAGCTCGCGACTGCGCGCCGCGTGCCCGCGCGCGGCCACCACATCGCCGGCGAGCAAGGAGCCGCGCGCCAGGAAGAACGCAGTGACCGGAGAGAGCGGATTGAGCGTGTGCGCGAGTTGTCGGTGAGTCAGCGAATCTCGGATGCGGCCTGCATCGCTCAGCAAGTTGCCGTAGCCGACGTGCAGCGACGGATCATTAGGTGTTGCGGCGAGCGCGGCACGATAGCGCACCTCGGCATCCGAGTATGCGTAGGCGACGCGTGCCGAATCTGCCAGGACGAACTGCGCGCCGGCGAACGAGTCGTCCAGCTCGATCGCGCGGCGGGCGGCGGCACGCGCCAGCTCGTCGGACTTCGCGATCTCCTGCGCAGCCATGTTCGAGGAGGCAGGCGCGATCCAGCGTGCCAACGCCAGCGCAGACCAGGCGCTGGCGAATTCAGGATCGAGCTGTACCGCCGCTTCGAGCATCGCGATGCTGTCGCGTGCCGAGTCTGCGGCGTACTTCTCGCTGGCCATCTTGCCCGCGACATACAACTGGTATGCCGCCATGTTGTTCGTCGCTGCGCCGCGCGCGAGCACTCGTTCGTCGATCGAGACATTGAGTCGGCGCGCCACTGCGGCCGCGATCTCGCGCTGGACTTCGAAGACATCCACGAGCGCACGATCGTATTCCTGCGACCACAGATGCAGATCGTTGCGCGCGTCGATGAGTTGCGCCTTGATGCGGATCCGGTCGGCGACTCTCTGGACGCTGCCCTCGAGCACGTACTGGACGTTGAGCTCGCTCGCGGTGGCGCGGAGATTCGCGTCGCGGCCTTTGAAATGGAACGACGAGGTCCGCGACATGACCCGCAGATCCGGCACGGTCGCGAGCAGCTGGATGACGTCATCCGTCATTCCGTCAGCGAACGCTCCAGCATCGTCGCCTTCGCCGACGACCACGAACGGCAGAATCGCGACGAACGGCGTATTCGTACCTGTCGTGGTGGGGCGGTCGTAGACGAACAGATAGACGACGGCGACGATTGCAAGAGCCGCTGCAGCTGCGACTGCCAGCCAGCGCCACCACGGAATTAGCGACGGTGTTTCGATTTGCGCCGGCGGTTCGGCCGCCAGCGGCTCGGGCGCGACCAGCAGCCGGTAACCGACCTTGGGGACCGTCTGGATGTAGCGCGCCTCTTTGGCATCGTCGCCGAGCGACTGGCGCAGTTGCGAGATACAACGCGTCAAGACGTCTTCGACGACGTGACGCGTCTTCCAGACGGCATCCAGCAACTCGTCACGGGAAACTGTCTTGCCCGCATGCGCGGCGAGATGACATAGCACGGCCATCGCGCGCGGCTCGACGTGGAGCGTCCGCTCGCCGTTCGCTATCTCGCACAAGCCGGGATCGACTCGCCACGTTCCCAGGCGAAACGGTTCGCTCGTCATCTTGACCTCGCTCCCTCGTGAATCCGCAGCTTACAGCCGCGACGCGGGGCACGATATCGCTGCCTCCCGTTTTCATGGGAGGTCGCTCCGCGTTCCATCGGCACTCCGTCGTAGCTCCATCAGGTACGCGGGGCCCCTCGCTGGCACCGTTTCGAAAGTCGGGCCGCAGTGGGCGGTATCACGGCGCGACGTCGCGGCGTTGCCCATTCCTAGTCGCAATGCCTGCGTCGCTCGCGACGTGCCGCTGCGCGCCCGACCCTATACACCGTGAAGCGAACGCGGCTACTCTCGTCGCGGCATGCGATGGGTTGCTCTCGTCCTCGGCTACGCCTGGGCTTGCGTTGCGGTCGGCACCGACCTGCAAACGCCGGCGCGCGTCGATCGCATCGTGCGTGCCTATATGGAGCGCGAGCACATTCCCGGTGTCGCGGTCGTAGCTCTGCAGGACGATCGTGTGCTCATGGCGCAGGGCTGGGGCCTCGCGGACATCGCGAGCGGTGCGGCCATGACGCCCGATGCCGTGCAACCGATCTACTCGATCTCGAAGCACATGACCGCTGCGGCCGTGCTGTCGCTCGCGGAGCAGGGGCGGCTCGCTGTGAGCGATCCGGTCGCGCGTCATCTTCCGGAGTGGTTCGCGGATGAACCGCAGCTGCAGCTGGTGCACTTGTTGCGGCACACGTCGGGGCTTCCGGAATTCCTCGGCTTGGACGGCATCGAGGCGATGGAAAGCGGCACGCGCCCGAATGCCTCAGTCGTTGACGTGCTGGATATTGTCGATCGTGCTGCGCGTCGGTTCGCGCCCGGCACCTGGCACTCCTATTCAAACAGCAACTATTCGGCCCTGGCGCTGATAGTCGAGCGGGTTGGCGGCAAACCGCTTGCGTTCCCGGGTCTGGAAGACTGCGCGACGTCGCGCGCACGCGGGGTGCGTTGGTCGACGGGTTACACACCGGAAGGCAAGTCGTGGAGCCCGCCCGCAAATCTCACCGCGACGTACGTCGGCAACGGCGGGATGTGCGCCAGCGTGCGAAACCTCGCCTCATGGATGCGCGCGCTTGCGGCGGGTCGAATCCTGCCGCCATCTCGCGTTCAAGAGATGGTTCGCACCGCCGCGCTGCCGGCGGGCTTCACTCCGCCGTATGGCTATGGCCTCTCCATCGTGACTGTCGCCGGCCGGCCAGCCTGGTCGCATGCGGGCGGCGGCGAAGGGTGGGGCGCGTGGGTCGCTCATCTTCCGGAAGAAAAACTCACAGTTGCCCTGGTCGGGAATCGCGGGTGGCTGTGGAGCACAGATCTCGGTGTACCCATCGTTCGCGCGTTACTAGGACAGCCAGACCCGCCGGCCTTGCATCACGAGGCACTCAGCGAACAGGAGCGAACTGCCTTACCGCGTTTCTGCGACGACGCCCTGTTCGATTTCAAGATCGAGGCGCGGCCGCGCGACGTGCGTGTCACTGTCGCGCCGTTCGGCGAGCCGATCGAGCTCTGGAAACAGGCGCCGGGAACGTTCGTCTCGACGCTGCGGCCGGACACATTCCGCCTGAAGCTGCGCGACGGGTCGCCACCCGAGTTCGACTGGATGGAGCACCGCTCCTACCTGCGGCCGTGCCTGAAAGCCAAGCAAAACTAACGTCTGAATAAGGCGCCGACCGGCTGGTCCGCCCGTTGCCTTGCCGCACACTGTGCGGCAAGGGGCGGAGAACCATGCGCAGCAAACTATTCGTACCCGGCTCGCGCCCCGAACTGTTCCCCAAGGCGCTGGCCGGCGCAGCGGATTCGATCTCGTTTGACGTGGAGGATTCCGTTCCGGAACACTCCAAGGCCTACGCGCGCGAGCAGGTGGCCGATTTCCTGCGTTCGAGTGCCGTACGGGATTCCGCCAAATCGATCATCGTGCGCATCAACGCGCTCGGCTCGCCGCATTTCGAGGGGGATTTGATGGCGTTTGCTTGCCAGCAGGTTGCGCTGCTGAACCTGCCGAAGGCGCAGTCTGCGGCCGATGTACGCGCGGCAGCTGCCGCGCTCGAAAAAGCGGAGCGCTGCGGCGGCGTCACGCGGCCGATCGGTCTGCTCATCAATATCGAGACACCGCGAGCGCTGCGCCTTGCTCCGGAAATCGCCGCCGCGCATCCCCGGGTCGCGGGTCTGCAGCTGGGTCTGGCCGATCTGTTCGAGTCGATGCACGCCGACCGGCGCAACGCAGCCAACGTGCATGCGGCGATGTTCCAGATGGCCATGGCCTGTGCCGAGAGCGGCAAGTTCGCGTACGACAGCGCCTATCCCGACGTCGCCGATGTGGCAGGCTTTCGGCGCGAGGCGGAACAGGCGCGCCAGCTCGGCTACATCGGTAAGAGTTGCGTACATCCAAAGCAGGTCGCGCTCGCGAACGAGATCTTCGGTGCCGCGACGCTCGATATCGACACTGCGCGGCGCATCGTCGCCGCGGCGCAAGACGCTGCGCACGCCGGTCGAGGCGCTTTCCTGCTCGACGGCCGGATGATCGACCTGCCGTTCGTCAAACGCGCCGAGGCTGTGTTGGCGGCAGCGAACGACAGCGATCGCCTGTGAGAGCGATCATCGCCCTGACGGCGCTCGTCGTCAGCGCTGCGGCTGCAGCCGAAAGCATTTCCTCGGTCGAAGTCACTTCGTTGCCCGCAATCGGCGGCGATAGCGCGCAGACGCGCATCGTTGCGATCGACGACCGACCAGTCGTTCTCCAACCGGGCGCGGTGCGCGTGCTCGATGCGAGTCGCAAGACGTGGCGCGAGAGTCCGTGGCCCGAGGGGCTGGGAACTGAGCTGCCTGCGTTCGTCACCGACGGACGTCAGACCTTCGCGCTCCGCGGCAATCGCGTGACGCAGCTGGTCTTCAATAGCGATGCGCCGGTGTTGCGGGCGTTGCCGAACCTGCCGGTAGCGTTGTCTTCCGCGGTGGGAGTGCCCGCGGACGGACATTTATATGTAGCGGGCGTCGACGCGAACGGCGCGTCGCAGTTCCTGCAGCTTGCGCCGGTCAGCGAAGCGGGTCAGTGGACTCAGGCTGCCGCATGGCCCGGAGGCGGCGTACCGACGTCACTCGTTGCCCGGCTCGGGGCGTTGTATCTGACCGTTGATGATCGTCTGTTGCGCTGGTCGTCGGAAACCGGTTGGGAGAGCCGAGGTGCCACACCCGGAGCGATCGTAGCGGGCTCGGCCCACGCAATCGGTCAGGCGCACATTCTTTATCTCGTGCGCGACGCAGGCGGCTCGCGCCTGGAGACGTTTCATACGATCTCGCGTGCGTGGGCGCCGCTGCCGTATCGCAATGGCGGACGTATCGACAACGTTACGCCGCTCGGCAATGGCGTCCTCACAGCAAGCGCTGCGGACGGTCGCATCGCCTTCGAAAGCGCGCAGGTCGTCTCGAGCAAGCGCCGGCTCGCGGGGCTCGATTGGACCATCATCGTCATCTACCTCGGGGCGATGGTCGGTGTCGGCGTGTACTGGTACCTGCGCGACCGGCAGGGGACGGCGACCGAGTTCTTCGTCGGCAGCCGCGCGATCCCGTTCTGGGTGGCGGGGGTCAGCCTGTACGCGACCAACACCAGCTCGATCAGCTATCTCGCGATTCCTGCCAAGGCGTTCGAGACGGACTGGCAGTACATGATGAGCAAGCTCATGACCGTGCTCGGTCTGATGTTCGTCGCCGTCTGGATCGTGCCGCTGCTGCGGCGCCTGGACCTGGTGTCGGTCTTCAACTATCTCGAGATGCGTTTCCATCCGGCGATCCGCATGCTCGCGAGCGCGCTCTGCATGGCGATGCACGTCGGCGGCCGCATGAGCGTCGTGCTGTTTCTTCCCGCGCTCGCGATCGCGACGATCACCGGCATCGACGTGGTGTACAGCATCCTCATCATGGGCGTGTGCACGATCGTCTACACCGCGATGGGCGGCATGCGCGCAGTCGTGTGGACGGATTTCGTGCAGGTCATCGTGCTGATGGGCGGCGCGTTGTTCGCGATCGGCTTCGTGTTCCATTCGCTCGGCGGCGCGGCCGTGTACGACACGGCCATGGCGTACGACAAGACCAAGCTGCTCAACTTCAGCTTCGATCTCACCGAACCGACGATCTGGGGTTTCTTCTTCCTGATCCTGTTCGACACGGTCCTGAGCTTTCCCAAGGACCAGGTGCTGATGCAGCGCACGCTCGCGACCAACTCGGCCAAGGCGGCGGGCCGCTCGATCTGGATCTTCGCGGCGATCATGCTGCCGGGCGGCCTCATCTTCTATGGCATCGGCACGGTCCTGTTCGCGTACTACAAGGATCATCCGGAGCGGCTCGATCCGTTGCTGCCGATCGATGCAACGTTCCCGCTCTTCATCGCCGCGGAGCTGCCGTCCGGACTGACCGGGCTGATCATCGCCGGCATCTTCGCAGCCGCGATGGGCACGCTGTCGGGCACGATCAACAGTATCGCGACGCTGCTGTCGGTGGATTTCTACGAGAAGCTGGTGCGCAACCCGACGCAGCAGCGGAGCAAGCGCTTCGCCGAGTGGATGACCGTCGTGGTCGGTCTCGTCGGCATCGGCCTGGCGCTGCTGCTGTCGCGCTATGACATCCACTCGCTGCTCGACCTGACGATCGAGCTGGCCGGCCTGCTGGGCGGTGGCTTCGCCGGCGCGTACACTCTCGGCATGTTCACGCGGCGCGCGAACTCCGCCGGCGTGTCCATCGGCGTTGCCACAGCGGTCATCGTGACGGTGGCGGCGTGGTGGAATGACCTGGTGCATCCGTACTTCTATTTGGGGATATCCATCTTCGTCTGCATCGTGGTGGGCTACGTCGCGAGCTTGTTCTTTCCGGCGCCGACACGCTCGCTCGCCGGGTTGACGGTCTACAAAGACGCATGAGGGCGCGGCGATCGATACTCAGTTCCTGAAAACCTTCCTGACGGTGGCCGATCACGGCTCGATGGCAGCCGCGGCGCGCGTGCTGAACATCACTTCAGCCGCAGTTTCACAGCAGATCCACACGCTGGAGCGCGAGATCGGGGTGCCGCTGATCGTGCGCGTCGGCCGCACGGTGCGCATGACGGAGCAGGGGGCGCGAATTCTGTTGCGCGTACGCGAGCTGGTGCGCGACTTCGGCGACCTGCGCAGCGTTGCGAACGAGAGTCCGATCTCCGGCGAGCTGCGCCTCGGCGCGTGTCCGACCGTGCTCGCGGGCATGCTGCCCGGGATCCTGGCGCGCATGGTCGGCAAGTTTCCGCACATCAACGTCTACATCCAGCCGGGTTATTCGGCGCCGCTATACGCGTCGGTCGAAGCGGGTGACCTGGATGCGGCATTCGTGCTGCAGGCGCCGTATCCGCTGCCGAAGACCTGCGATTGGCAACTGTTGCGCGAAGAGCCGTTGATCGTGCTCGCGCCGCATCACATGGGTCATCGCAGCGCGCACGACCTGTTGGCGAACGAGCCGCTGATCCGCTACGACCGCAACCAATGGGGCGGACGTCAGGCAGATGAGTACTTGCGCAAGGTCGGCATCGTGCCGCGCGAGCGCTTCGAGGTGAACGCGCTGAATGCGATCGCGGTGATGGTCGATCGCGGGCTGGGCGTTTCGCTGGTGCCTGACTGGGCCAAGCCGTGGCCGGAAGGGCTGCGCCTGGCGCGGCTGCCGCTACCGGAAGAGTCGGTGCCGCGGCGCATCGGGGTGATCTGGTCGCGGGCGAGCGTGCGGCTGCGACTGGTGACCGTGTTGCTACAGGAAAGCGTGGCGGAGTCAGCCTGAGAGAGACTCTCGCCAAGACGCAAAGACGCCAAGTTCCGGAATGTGAGATTTTCAGAATTCTTCTTGGCGCCTTTGCGCCTTGGCGAGAGAATCTTCTCGCCCTAACCCAACAAAAACTACCCTCTGAACAAACCCCGGGCTGATTCTATTCCTCAGACCGACTTCATAGATTGCCTCCCACAAATGCCTGAAGGGGGAGGCGACATCATGAGCAAGACATTGCGTGCAGCGCTGCGTTGTTTCGCGGGCTCGATCGGCGTACTCGCGGCGCACGGCGCCGCGCAGGCGCAGGATCAGACGGCTTCGATGGAGCGCGTCGAGGAAGTCATCGTCACCGGCACACGCGCGCCCAAAGCCGTCGACAAGATTCCTGGCGCGATCAACGTCGTCTCGGCCGAAGAGGTTTCGCGCACCCTGAGCCTCACGCAGGACGCCACTGCGGTATTGGCACGCACCGTGCCGGGCTATTCCGAGTCGTCGCAGGCCGTCAACAGTCTCGGCGAGACGTTGCGCGGTCGTGTGCCGTTGCGCTTGTTCGACGGCATTCCACAGAGCACTCCGTTGCGCGACGGCAGCCGCAACAGCGTGTTCACCGATATGGACATCGTCGGACGCATCGAAGTGATCAACGGTCCTTCGGCGGCCGAAGGCATCGGCGCCGCGGGCGGCATCATCAACTACATTTCGAAGGACGCGACCGAGCCCGGCCTGAACTTCAACGTCTTCACCAACCTGTCCTCGCAATTCGAGGACGACAGCGACAGCTGGAAGGCCGGCGGCACACTCACGTACAAGTCCGACGATTACGACCTGGTGTTGAATGGCGCGCTCGGCGATCGCGGCATTACTTACGACGCGAACGGCCGCCGCATCGGCCTTTCGGCCAGCAGCTCTTCGGCGGACTCGGAGACCGAAAATCTGTTCCTGAAGGCCGGCTGGAATTTCGGCGACAGTCAACGCCTGCAATTCTCCGCGAGCCACTTCAAGCTGGACAGTAAGGGCGGTTATCACTGGGTCGAGGGCAGTCGCGCGCTGCGCATCCCGGATACCTCGGAGCCGGGCCCGCCGCTCGGCACGGGCGGCGTGCCGCTGGTGGGCACCGAGTTCAACGAGTTCGATCAGTACGTGCTCACGTACAAGCACTTCGACCTGTTCGGCGGCAGCTTCAGCGCCGACGCTTACACCGCCGACCAGGCGATGCGCTTCCCGGCGGACAACGGCGCCGACCGCCAGGATCCGCTGATCGCGCCGATCGGACAGCTGGTCGATCAATCGGAGGTGAAATCGGAGAAGGAGGGCGTGCGCACGTCCTGGACGCGCGGCGACCTGTTCACGGCCGGGCTGGAGCTGCACGTCGGCTTGGACCTCAACAAAGACGAGACCGAGCAGAGCCTGGCGCTCACGGGTCGCGTGTGGGTGCCGCCGATGAAGTACACAAGCATCGCGCCGTACGCACAGCTCTCGTACGACATCGGCCCGGTGACGCTGAGCGGCGGCCTGCGGCACGAGGACGGCGAGCTCGAGGTCAATGACTACACCACGACGTTTTTCCGCAACCGCGCCTTCGTCGAAGGCGGCACACTCGACTACTCGGACGATCTGTACAACGTCGGCGCGATCTGGCGCATCACGTCGGACTGGTCGGTGTTCGCGTCGTACAGCGAAGGCTTCACGCTGCCGAACATCGGCATCCCGCTGCGTAACATCAACCGGCCGGGCCAGTCGGTCGAGGGCATCCTCGACCTGCAGGCGATCATCTTCGACAGCAAGGAGATCGGCTTCAACTGGCGCGGCGACAGCGTCAGCCTCTCCGGCTCGTACTACGAGTCGAGCTCCGATCTGGGCGCGTCACTGAGCGTCGATCCGGTAACACAGGACTTCGTGCTGAATCGCGCGCCGGTCGACATCGACGGCTACGAGTTCAGTGCCGAGTACCGGCTGAATCAGTCATGGAGGTTCAATGCGCTGTACTCGCATACTGAAGGCCACACCACCCAGGCCGGAGCGCCGAACGGTCCGCTAAGCCTCGAGATGGGCGTCGTCAACATCAGCCCGGACAAGTTCAGCGGCTCAGTCCAGTGGGACTTCCTCGACCGCGCGTCGGTCGTTCTCGGCGCGACCGCATACGTCGGGCGCGACATCAACGAAGGCAGGGCCGGCGAAGAGCACACGCACGGCTACACGCTGTACGACCTGACGGTGAACTACGACATGGAGAAGTACGGCGGCATCGTGCTCGGCGTCGAGAACCTCACGGACAAGTTCTACTTCCTGTCGTTCTCGCAGATCGACTTCTTCCGCAACTACTTCGCCGGCCGCGGCCGCACGGTGTCGTTGACGTATAGAATCGACTTCTAGGAAAGCACCAAGGTGTCGGGTGGTGAAACGACCTCGCGATGCGATCCTGGTCGCGGGATCGGCCAACCTGGACTTCGTCGTGCGCGCGCACCATGTGCCCGCGCCCGGCGAGACCGTGCTGGGGCGGGAGCTTGCGATCGTTCCCGGCGGCAAGGGTGCGAACCAAGCTGTCGCATGTGCGCGCGCCGGTGGTGTGGCGACACGCATGGTCCTCGCGCTGGGCGAGGATGCGTTCGCTCCGCTACTGGAGAAGTCCCTGCGCGATGCCGGAGTCGTGCTGCATATCGTCCGCGTCGGGCAGGTGGCGAGTGGCGTTGCGCTCATCTGCCTCGCTGACAATGCCGAGAACGCGATCACGGTAGCGCCTGGCGCGAACGCCATGTTGCGCGAGTCGGATCTGCCGTCGCTCGAGGGCATCGGCTATCTCCTGTTGCAGCTCGAAACTCCGCTCGAAACCGTTACTGCGTTCGCTCACGCGGCTCGCGACCAAGGCGTCAAGGTGCTGCTGAACGCAGCGCCAGCGTCGGCGTTGCCTACGAGCCTGCTCGCGGCGGTCGACGTGCTGATCGTCAACGAAGACGAGCTCGCCAAGGTCGCTGGCCGTCACGGCGCAGTAGCCGAAGTGCTCACGTCGCTCGACGTGCCCTGTGCCGTCGTCACGCTCGGTTCGCGCGGGTGCTGCGCGACGGAGCGTGGGACTTTCCATCTGCAGCCCGCCTTCAAGGTCGAGCCGGTCGATACGACCGCGGCGGGCGACACTTTCTGCGGCGCGCTCGCAGCCGCGCTGTGCTCGGGTTCCCCCCTACCGCAGGCATTGCGCCGTGCGAGCGCCGCCGCAGCTCTCGCGACGACGCGGGTCGGCGCGCAGTCGAGCATTCCGGATGCGCAGGAAGTCGACGCGCTGCTGCGCTCCCATGCGGATGGCCGGCCCGGCGCAGTCGATGAGCTCGCTCAGTACTGCGGCGTGCGATCATTCCGCTCATGATGCGACCGACCACCAGCTTCAAGTTCTCGCACGCGCTGACCGGGCCGTACCTGCCATTGCCAGGCTCGGCGCCAGGCTGGCCGTTTGCCGGCATCGGTCACTGGATGATCGACGTCAACGCGAACAGCGAAGACTGGATCCGCGGCCTGCGCGAATGGCGTCACGAGCATCTCGTGCGGCTGGGTTACGACGACGCGCTCTATCGCGATCCGCGCCTGCAGTGGGCGCAGCGCAATTTCGTGCACGCGCTCGCGATGGTCGAGGATCGCTATCTGTTCGATCCGGTTGCAGGCCGCTACACCGTGCACCGTTATCTCGACGATCTCGAGAGCCGTTACGGCGGCATCGACAGCGTGCTGCTCTGGTACATCTACCCGAACATCGGCGTCGACGATCGCAACCATTTCGACATGGCGCACGATCTGCCGGGCGGCATCGCCGGACTGAAGGGCGCAGTCGCGGAGTTCCACAAGCGCGGCGTGAAGGTGTTTCTGCCCACGATGCCATGGGACAACGGCACGCGGCCGCATAGCGAACCCGACTGGGAGTTGATGGCGGAGCTCGTCGCGGCCGTTGGCGCGGATGGCATCAACGGCGACACGTACAGCGGCATGCCTCGCGCATTCTTCGATGCGTGCGCCAAGCGTGGGTCCACAGTCGTGCTGGAGCCCGAATCGACCGCGCAGGCCGGCGATCACATTCTGAATTGGAACGTGCAGAGCTGGAGCAAGAAGGTCCCGCAGGAAACGATTCCTGCGGTGCTCAAGCTCAAGTGGCTCGAGCCGCGCCACCTCGTGAACATCGAGAACCGCTGGAGCCGCGACCGCAACAACGACCTGCAGCACATGTTCTTCAACGGCATCGGTTACACCGCCTGGGAGAACGTGTGGGGCATCTGGAACCAGCTCACGCCGCGCGATGCCGAGACGTTACGGCGGGTCGCGACGATTCAGCGACAGTTTGCGCCGCTGATGGTCAGTGCGGACTGGACGCCGTATGAGAAGACGTTGCAAGCGGGTGTATTCGCGAGCCGCTTCCCGGGGGCGGGCCAGACGCTGTGGACGATCGTCAATCGCAGTGAGTATGAAGTCGCAGGCGAGCAGATCGCGATCGCGCACGCCGCCGGGACCCAGTACTTCGACGTGTGGAACGGCGTGCGCCTGGAACCGCGCATCGAAGATGGCAAGGCGCGCTGTGTGTTGAAGCTCGAAGCGCATGGCTTCGGTGCGATCTTCGCAGTGACCGGCGATGCTCAGATGCCGGGGCTTCCGGTATTTCTCGAACAGATGCACAAGCTCGCTCGCACATCGCTCCGGTCGCTTTCCGCGGAGTGGCGTTCGTTGCCGCAGCAGCTGATCGAGATCGAGCGGACGCGCACTGCAGCCGCAGCTCCGGCGGGCATGATCGCCATTCCTGGCGCGGAGTTCGACTTCGTCGTCCATGGTGTCGAGATCGAAGGGCAGACCTGGGAAGGCCTCGACGTGCAATATCCGTGGGAGGGAAGTGCACGGCGCGCGCATCGCGGGCGCGTGCGCATCGGCGCCTTCCACGTCGACCGCTATCCGGTCACGAACGCGCAGTACCAGGCGTTTCTCGATGCCAGCCACTATCGCCCGCGCGACGATCACAACTTTCTGCGTCATTGGGAGCGCGGCGCGCCGCGACGAGGGTGGGAGAACAAGCCCGTCACTTGGGTGTCGATCGAAGACGCGCGCGCATATGCGCAATGGGCGGGTAAGCGTCTGCCGCACGAATGGGAGTGGCAGTACGCCGCGCAGGGCGGCGACGGTCGGCGCTATCCGTGGGGCAACGAATGGAACGCCGCTGCAGTGCCGGAGCCGTCGACTGCGCGCGAGATGCCGCTGCCCGATGACGTCGACGCGCATCCAGAGGGCGCGAGTCCATTCGGTGTCATGGATCTCGTCGGTAACGTCTGGCAATGGACCGACGAATTTGTCGATGCACACACGCGTGCAGCTATCGTGCGCGGAGGTAACAACTACCAGCCGCAGACTTCGCACTGGTATTTCCCTCAGACGTATCGACTCGATCAGCACGGCAAGTATCTGCTGATGGCGCCGTGCAGGGACCGCTCCGGCGGCATCGGCTTCCGCTGTGTCGTAGATGCCGCATGATGCCGCAGCGAGCCGCAACGACTGTCCAGCCACGCGAATGCGCATTGCAATTCGCTACGCCGGATGGCGTGCGGCTGCACGGTCTCCTCGGCGAAGCGCTCGCTGCGAACCATCGCGGACGGCTCGCGAAGTTCATCGTCGACGAGACCAGCCCGGCGCTCGCGATCTTCGCGCCGTCACACGTCCACGCGAATCATGCAGGTGATTGGTACGGCGAGCATGCGGGGAAGTGGTTGTACGCGGCGTCGAAAGCAGCTGCGCGCACGGGCGACGCGGAGTTGATGGATCGAGTGCGAAATGTCGCTGACTATCTCGTCGGGCTGCAGGACGCCGACGGCTACTTGGGCAACTACGCGCCGGATCGGCGCTTCATGCGCAAGCAGCCACCCCGCTCCAATGGGATGGCGGCGACCTGGGACGGCGCGCCGCATTTCCGCACGTGGGATATCTGGACGCACAGCTATTTGATCCTTGGCTTGCTCGAAGCGCGTCGACACCTCGGATCGCCCGCTTATCTGGAAGCAGCCTGCAGGATCGGCGATCTATGTTTGAGCACGCTGACGAGCGGCGGCATCGACATTACCGACCTGGGCAACCATCACGGAATGTCGGCGACGGTGTTGCTGGATCCCGCGCTCGAACTGCACTTCGCGACCGGCGAGCAACGCTTCCTCGACCTCGCGCTGCGCATCGTGGAGCAAGCCGATCGCAATCCGCGATTGGCGCTGCTCACGCAGGCGCTCGCAGGCGCAGATGCCTCGGAGATCTCGACGGGCAAGGCCTATCAACTGCTGTGGAATCTGCTCGGCCTCGCGAAACTGCACCGGGCGACGGGAGAGGCGGCACACCTGCGCGCGGTCGTGAACCTGTGGCGGAACATCCGCGATCATCACCTCACGCTCGGCGGCGGACCCTGGGGCGGCGTCGGGCATCGTTCGCGCGAGGTCTTCAATCCACCGACGGTGTTCAGCCCGTGCGGCTACGTCGAGACATGCTCGATCCTCGCGTGGATGCAACTCAATCGCGAGCTGCTCGCCCTCACCGGTGAAGCAGCGTACGCGGAGGAAATCGAGCGCGTTGCGTATAACGATCTGCTCGGAGCGCAGGCGCCCAATGGCGAGGATTGGTGCTACTACTCGTTCCCGAACGGGCGCCGTGTGTACACGACCTATTGGCGCTGCTGCAAATCGAGCGGAGCGATGGCGCTCGAGGAGTTGCCTGCGCTCGCCTATGCGACCGGCGCGGACGGTGTGAGAGTCAACTTGTTCGGGCCGTCGGAAGCTGCGTTGCACGTACGCGATGTTGGCACGGTGCATCTGGAACAGCGTACTGCGTATCCGTTCGATGGCGAGGTCGCCATTCGCGTAGCACCCGAGCGTGCGGCCACGTTCAACGTTCACGTGAGGATTCCGCAGTGGGCTGCGGGCGCGCGCGTCGCCGTGAATGGCGTGAGCATCGAGGGTGGGAGCGCAGGTGCCTTCCTCCCGATCCAACGCGAGTGGCGCAAAGACGACGTGATCACGCTGTCATTGCCGATGCGGCCGCAGCTGCACTTCCGAACTCAGAGCAGCACGCAGGAATCGCGCGCCCCGGACGATTCGCCGGTGCGCCAGGAAGTGCTGCATTTCGACTATCTCGCCGTGACGCGCGGGCCGCTCGTCTACGCGACCGGTTTGATCGACGGCTACAAGATCGAGGAGACGTTGCGAGTGCCGTCACCCACCGACCCGACGTGGCTGGAAACCGTCTCGGGCACCAATGCGGCGGAGGGGCCGGACGTGCGCGTCGCGCCGCTCGGTCGTCCGGCGCTCGTGTTCTCTCCCTACTATCGCGCGGGCGGACGTCGCGACCGCACCTGGCGGCTGACGTGGATGCCGCTCGCGCCGGAATCACAATGACAGCTTCCTCACCTTTCAGCAGCGCGAAGCGCTCGGGCCCTGCGGGGCCGCTCAGCGGTGTGCGCGTTCTCGACTTGAGCGCGTACATCGCAGGGCCGTACGGTTGCACGCTGCTTGCCGACCAGGGCGCGGACGTAATCAAGGTCGAGCCTCCCGGTGGCGACAACCTGCGCCAATATCCTTCGACGCTGCACTCGGAGAACCGCGCCTTCCTGGGCGTCAATCGCAGCAAACAAGGCGTCGTGCTCGATCTGAAGAATCCTGAAAGCCTCGAGCTGCTGCTGCGGTTGGTGGAGGTCGCGGACGTGCTCGTGCACAACTTCCGGCCTGGAGTGCCGGAGCGTCTCGGTATCGACTATGAGCGGCTCGCCCGGATGAATCCGCGACTGATCTATTGTGCGGTCACCGGCTACGGCGAGAGCGGTCCGCTCAAGGACAAGGCGGGCTACGACCAGGTGCTGCAGGCGATGAGCGGTATGTGCGTGCTTCAGGGCAAGCCCGATGGCGCGCCCGAAATCGTGCACGGCTCGATGGTCGACTATTACGCGGCCGCGTTGGTCGCCGCGGGTGTCGCGTCCGCTCTGTTCGAGCGTGAGCGCAGCGGGCGGGGGCAATTCGTCGGTGTGTCGCTGCTGCGAAGCGCGCTGACGATGCAGTCGGCACGCATGATCTGGGCGGAAGGCGAGGCGCTCGACATCTGGCGCGACATGCGTTCCGGCGGCATCACTGGTCT
>Ga0209382_10001623_pt1 | contig 34915 bp, 26 predicted proteins | sample SoiMetdeltSBSDD5_FD_187599 | JGI IMG/M metagenome (GOLD analysis project Ga0209382, IMG submission 187599) | Bulk soil microbial communities from a Populus tree surrounding site in Tennessee, USA - Soil MetaG P. deltoides SBSDD5 (SPAdes) (version 2) | ecosystem: Environmental > Terrestrial >... | reverse complement strand
CCCGGCCGCCGGAGATGGGCACTTCGATGGGGGCGTCCTCGGTGCCGGGCAGGCCGAACGCCATCTCGGCGGCCACGGGCCGGCTGGCGGTCCGCCGCCGGTAGCCGTCGTCCTCGTAGAGGAGGCGGTCGAGGCGCAGCAGGATCCGCTCGCGGTCACGGGCCCAGAACAGCGGTCGACCGACGATGCCCCGCGCTTCGTAGCTGTCGCACAGCGCGCCCCCGATCTCGCGCAGCAGGGCGTGGTGCTCGAGGCTCCAGGGCTCGGTCGGTGCCGGTTGCCGTTCGGGCGGCAGGGCCAGGATTGCGAGCACGAACCGCTCGAGGATCTCGTGGACCAGCGAGCCCCACTCGAGCGGGGAGATCCACAGTGTGTCGGCCGGGTCCTCCACCGGGTCGACCCGCAGGACCTGGCGCATGAAGTAGGCGTGGGGACACGCCGCCCAGGTCTCCAGGCGGGTGGCCGAGACCACGTCGTCGAGCGGCGACCGCACCGGTTGGCCGGCCAGGTTGCCGTCGTAGCGGGTGAAGCGGCTGCTCCGCCGGGCGCCCTGCAACGCCTTGCCTGCCACGACGACGAGGTCGTGGTCGGAGGTCCAGTCGGGATTGCCCAGCCGGTACTCCTGCTCGGTGGCCGGGAAGCTGAGATGGGTGACCGCGTGGGCGAACGAGTGCACGTGGTCCGTGCCGTCGACGAGGTCGAGGATCTCGACCAGCCAGCGCGACGGCATCCGCTCGTTGCTGGCCCGGAGGTCGCCGCGGGGCGCGCACAGGACGTGATGGGTAGCGCCGGCCAGCGCGGCGATGAGCTGGCGGTGCTGGCGATCGATCTGCTCCCGGCGCAACGGCAGCTCTCCGCCGGTGGTGGTCCGCTCGCGGTCGGGCAGCAGCGAGTCGTCGGCCACCCGGGCCGGCAAGGTGCCCTCCGCCATGCCGAGGACGACCACGAGGTCGAGGTCGAGCCCGATGGCGAACGACAGCGGCGCGACGAGGACACCCTCGCCGAAGCGGCCGACCCGCCCGAGGTCGGCGTCGAGCTCGAGCTCCAGGGTCCGGTGGAAGACGTCGAGGGTGGCCGGATCGTCGACGTCGTCGAGGACGGCGAGGCGGTCGAGCGCGGCCTCGACCCGGTCGGCCGCCTTGCGTTCGTCGAGTGGCCAGCCCTCCCGGGCCGCGTCGCCGCCGACCAACCCCCGAGCCAGGCGGCGGACCCAACGCACCCGCTCCCGCCACGGCTGGGGCGCGGCTGCGGCGGCGTCGAGCTGGTCGATGAGGCCGAGCAGCAGGTCGCGCAGGCCGCGGATGTCGTCGACCCGGCGCTGCAGCCACATGACCCGGCGGCTCTCCCGGTCGGGGTCGACCTCGGCGACGGCGGCGGCGATGTCGTCCCGGCGGCGTTCGACATCGAGCGCCAACCGTTCGAGGCGGACGTCCCAGTGGGCCCGGCCGGCGACGACGACGGCCTGGCGGGACTGGCGCTCCCACTCGGCCGTGGGCGCCGGGCGGCCCCGTTGCGGCTGGAGGGGCGCGGCGGTCAGCAGGCTCAGGACGTCGCTGCGCCGGTAGCCGTGGCGGCGGAGCGCCAGGAGGTCGAGCAGCATCCGGCCCAGGGCCCGGCCGGCGAGGCTCTGCGGGGCCATGCCGTTGGTGGGGATGTCGGCGGCCGCGAGGTGCTCGTGGACGAGCCGGCCGTAGGGTTGGGGCGCGGCGAACAGGACCGCCATCCGCTCCAGCGGCGTGCCGGCGCGGGCGGCGTCGACCACCGCTCGCACTGCCGACCGCACCTCCTCGTCGGCATCGGACGTGGTGACGACCCGGGTAGTGGCAACCGACACGGGCCACACGGACGGCGTGGCGACCGGGACGCCGACGGCTGGGCGGGCGGCGGGGTCGCCGGCGGGCGGTGGTGCCGCCGGCTCCGAGGGGGCGGCAGACGCCGGCCACACCGGCGGCGTGGCGACCGGGACGCCGACGGCTGGGCGCACGGCGGGGTCGTCGCCGGGCGGTGGTGCCCCTGGCTCCGAGGTGGCGGCAGACGCCGGCCACGCCGACGGAGTGGTCGAGGCAAACGTGGAGGCGGGGTCGATCCCGAGGCGGCGGAGGGACCGGACGACGCCGGCGTCGGCGCGGGGGTGGTGGGTCAGGCCGACGATCACCGTGGTCGGGGTGACTTCGGTGAGGTCTCGGAGGAGGGCGGACGCTCGGCGAGTGAGGTCCTGGGGGAGGTGGATGACCAGGTGACCCACGTCGCCGAGGCCGTCGCCGGACCGCAGCGCCGCCCGAGCCGACTGCACGAGGTCGGCCTCGTCGTACCAACCCGCCGCCAGCTGCGCTCGGGCCCGACGGAACAGGCGCACGACATCGGCCGCCCGGGGGCTGGTGGTGGCGAGCGCATCCAGGGCGCCCGACGACAGGTCGGCCAGCTCGACGGCCGCGGCGACCAGAGCCTCCTCCGTCGCGGCGTGCTGGGCCACCGGCCCGAAGACGCCCGGCCCTTCCCGCAGCGCCCGCCGCAGGGCCGCCGCCATGACCGGGTTCGACACCGGCCGCCGCCCGGCCGCCGCCAATGCCGGCGCACCCAGCAGCTCGGCCAGCCGGTAGGCCGTCAGGAACGTGACGCCGATGACCCCGATGCCCTGCGAGCTGATCCGGCGGTCGGCCGATGCCAGCGCACGCCGGGCCGTGACGCCCACGTGGTTGGACGGCACCACCACAGTCACGGGAGCCAGCGGTTCCGACGCTTTCGCGTGAGCCACGACACCGGCCAACGCGTCCAACGCCGGCCGTCCGTAGGCGGTTTCCACGAGCTCCAGTGCCATGGCTCCGACCTTACGCACCCCCTGTGACACTTAAGGACGACCCCAAGCGAGGCCACGAAAAGGCCCACGAAAGACGCCCACGTCGAAGCACACTCGGCGAAAAGGCCAGACTCTCTGCGTGAGGGCACGGGGCCGGTCGCGGCTGATCTTCGTTCGTCACGGCCATGCTCTGGTGGCCGAGCGAGGCATCGTGGGAGGTCACCGGGGGTGCATGGGCCTTTCCGAGCTGGGCCGACGCCAGACCGAGCAGCTCCGGGACCGCCTCGTCGCGACGGCCTTCTCGGTTGACGCCATCGTCACCAGCGTCCTGCCCCGGGCGGTCGAGACGGCGGACATCCTCGCCAAGGGCATCGGCTACCCCCAGGGCGGCATCCCCCAGTTCTGCGACCTCTGCGAGCGCCACCCCGGCGAGGGCGACGGCCTCAGCTGGGACGTGTTCGTCGAGCGCTACGGCGCCTTCGACCCCCTCACCGAGCCCGACCGCCCGCTCTCACCCGGCGGCGAGACCTACAACGCCTTCCTTCACCGGGTCGCCTCGGCCGTCGAGCGCCTCGCCGACGACCACCGCGACGAGACCGTCCTCGTCGTGACCCACGGTGGCGTGATCCTCGCCAGCATCCTCACCCAGCTCCGCCTCCAGCCGTCGTGGGTGACCACCGAGGTCGTCAACACGTCGCTGACCGAGTGGGTCCGCGACGAGACCGGCCGCTGGCTGATGTCCCGATTCAACGACGCCGCCCACCTCGAGGTCCGCCGCAGCCTCGCCTAGCGAGGCGACGTGAGGTACCGGACCAGCATCGTCACCAGCTCGTCCCGGAACGTAGCGACGTCGAGGGCGGGATCGTGGGTGGCGACGACCCGATGGACGAGCGACTCGACCGTGACCACCACGAACCGGGCGGCGGTGTCGATGTCGTCGACCCGCACCTCCGGGAGGCTGCGCAGGATGCCGGCGACCACGACGACCGCCCGATCCTCGAGCCCGTGCAGCTCGGCGAGCAGCTCGGGCGGGCGGGGTGCCTCCTCGAACAGCACCTGGTGTAGTCCCGGGTCGTCGCGGTGGTTGGCGATCATGGCGTCGACGAGGAGGCCGACCCAGTCCTCGAGGGATCCGGGAGCGCCGGCGCCGAGCGCGTCCACGAGGTGGCGGGTGCCGTCGGCGACATGCCGGCGCACCAACTCGACCAGCACGGCGTCCTTGTTCGGGAAGTACTGGTAGAGCGAGCCGACCGACAGCCCGGCCTCGGCCGCGATCCGGTTGGTGGTCCCGGCCGCGTAGCCGTGGGCGCTGAAGACACGAGCCGCCGAGTCGAGGATTCGGTCGCGGGTCTCGACCGACCGGGCCTGTACCGGCGTCTTCCTGGGCCGGAGCCGCTTCGTCCCGATCCCCATGAGCCCTCCGAGAAGCGAGTAGACGAGAACACGAGCAATTGCTCACATTGAGCCTATGCGAGCTGCTGCCATCGTCGTGTCGGTCGTCTGGTTCCTGGTCGCCTTCGCCCTGCGCATCGCGATCCAACGCCGGATGACGGGGGACAGCGGCGTGCGGTCGAACGCCGGCCCGCCCCTGTCGCTGGCCTGGTGGGCCAGGGTCGCCTTCGTCTCGGCCGTGGTCCTGGTGGCGATCGGGCCGGCGACCGCCGACCCGCCGGACCCGACGCCGCTCAACTGGGTCGGCCTCGTCACAGCACTAGTCGGTGTTACCGCCACCTTCGTTGCGCAGCTCCGGATGGGCGCCTCCTGGCGCATCGGCGTCGATCCCGGCGAGCGCACAGCCCTCGTGACCACCGGGATGTTCGCCATCGTCCGCAACCCGATCTTCACCACGATGGCGCTGACCGCTGTCGGCCTCACCGCGATGGTCCCGACGGTCATCGGGGGAGCGGGGCTGGCCTTGACCGTGGTCGCCCTGGAGCTCCAGGTCCGGGGCGTCGAGGAGCCGTACCTCCGGGCCACACACGGCCCGGCCTACAGCAGCTACGAAGCCCGGGTCGGGCGATTCGTTCCAGCTATCGGTCGCCGGGCTTGAGCACGTCCGCCAGGTCGAACGGCACCGGCGTGTCGAGCTGGTCGAACGTGCACGACTCGGGGGTGCGGTCAGGTCGCCAGCGCACGAACTGGGCGGTGTGGCGGAACCGGAACCCCTCCATGTAGTCGTACCGCACCTCCACCACCCGTTCGGGCCGCAGCGGCACGAACGACAGGTCCTTGCCGCCGTTCCACCGGCTCCCATACTGCGCCCGCTCCGACGACGAGGCCGAGGCGATCCCCGCGGCCCAGCTCCACGGATGGTCCTCGAAGCCCACGACCAGCGACTGCAGCTCCTCGAACAGCGCCTTGCGGGTGGCCATCGGAAAGGCGCCCACGACCCCCACCGACACCAGCCGAGACCCCTCGGTCTCGCCGAACCACTCGGCCATCTCCGACGGCACCACCGACTCGTCCGGGTCGTCGTACAGCCCCAGCAGCAGCGACCCGATCGCATCACGCTCGGCCTTGTGCACCCGGTACCCGGCCACCACGCAGTCCGCCGTCCGCTCGTGCTTGATCTTCGCCATCACCCGCTTGTTGGGCTGGTAGGTGAGGTCGGCTCGTTTGGCGATCAACCCGTCGAGCCCGGCCCCCTCGAACGCCGAGAACCACCGCCGGGCGACGGCGATGTCTTGCGTGATCGGCGTGACGTGCACGAACGGCGCATCGGCCGGGATGATCGACTCCAGCAGGGCCCGCCGCTCGGCGAACGGCCGCTCCACCAGCAAGCCGTCGTCCAGCGCCAGCAGGTCGAACGCGACGAAGTGCGCCGGCGTCTTCTCGGCCAGCATGTCGACCCGGGACTTCGCCGGGTGGATCCGCTGCTGCAACGACCAGAAGTCGAGCCCCTGGCCGTCCGCCGACGGCACGATGACCTCACCGTCGATCACGCAGCGATCCGGCAGCGCCGCCCGCAAGGCCGCCACCAGCTCCGGGAAGTAGCGGGTCATCGGCCGCTCGTTGCGGCTCCCGACCTCGACCTCGTCGCCGTCCCGGAACACCACCGACCGGAACCCGTCCCATTTGGGCTCGTAGTACTGGCCCTCGGGGATGTCGCGCACCAGTTTCGCCAACATCGGCGCGACCGGAGGCATGACGGGCAGACGCACCGGGCAATCATGCCCCCACCATGGTCACAACCACCGCGCCCCTGGCCGGCGAGGCGATCCGCCGGGCCCAGCTCGCTCGCGCCCGGCGCAACGCGACCGGGCTCCTGGTCGTCGTGGCGCTGGCGCTGATCGCCGTCACCCTGCTCACCGATGGCGAGGACGCCTGGGGCTACGTCATCGCCGCGCTGGAGGCCTCGATGGTCGGTGGGCTCGCCGACTGGTTCGCCGTCGTCGCGCTCTTCCGGCATCCGCTGGGCGTCCCCATCCCGCACACCGCCGTCATCCCCGAGCGCAAGGACAGCTTCGGCGAAACCCTCGGCGGCTTCGTCCAGGACAACTTGCTGACGTCGGAGGTGATCGTCGAGCGGATCCACGGCGCCCGCGTCTCGGAGCGGGCCGCGGCCTGGCTGGCTGAACCCGACAACGCCGCGAGGGCGGCGGACCACCTCACTCACGCGGCGGTCACGATCGCCGACCTGCTGCGGGACGACGACGTCCACAGCGCCCTCGACCAGGCCATCCGCAGCCGGGTCGACGCCATCCCGCTGGCGCCACTGGCGGGCCGGACGCTCACGCTCATGACCGACGGCGGCCGCCACCAGCAGGTCCTCGACGCCGTCATCCGGGGGGCCGATGGCTACCTGCGAGACAACCGGGCGAACCTCCGGGCCCGCTTCGGCGGCGAGTCGCCGTGGTGGCTGCCCGAGATGGTCGAGGAGCGCGTGTTCGATCGGCTGCTCGACGGCATCCACCGCCTCCTCCACGACGTGGCCACCCATCCCGACCACGAGCTGCGCCGGGAGTTCGACACGCGCGTCGCCCAGCTCGCCAAGGACCTCCAGACCTCACCGCGCCTGCGGGAGCGAGGCGAGGAGCTGAAGCACGAGCTGATGGACTCGCCCGAGCTGCGGGCCTGGACCGCCACCGTGTGGCAGGACGTGAAGGCCTGGCTGCGGCGGCAGGCCGACGATCCCGACTCGGAACTGCGCGGACGCATCGCCGATGCGATCGCGGCGTTCGGCACCCGGCTGGGCGAGGACCCGGTGCTGGCGGCCCGGGTCGACGAGGCGCTCGAGTCGGTCGCCCGCTACGTCAGCGAGCAGTTCCACGACGAGATCGGCTCCATGGTCAGCAGCACGATCCAGCGCTGGGACGGCCAGGAGACGGCGTCACGTCTGGAGCTTCTGCTCGGGCCCGATCTCCAGTTCATCCGCATCAACGGGACCCTGGTCGGCGGGCTCGCCGGGCTCGCCATCCACACCATCGTCCAGCTTGTCGGTTGACTTCGCGGTCTCGGCGACCGCGCCGCCCCGGGTGACCCGGCGGGGCACCTCGCCCTCGATCTTCGGCACCTCGATGGACGCCTCGATCGTGCCGTGGCCCCGCTCGTGGCGCAGCACGTTGTACGCCGTCGCGTACATCAGCACCTTGGCCCCGAGGACGAACCACGCCAGCATGGCGAACACCACGCCGATCGAGCCGTACAGCGCGGAGGACGCCGCCACGATCCGCGGCACGTAGAAGCCGCCGATCAGCTTCAGCAGCGTGAGCCCGACGCCGGCGACGATCGCACCCGGGACATGCGTCTGCCACGACACCGGGACGTTGGTCAGGGCCCGGAACGTCCACAGGCACAGCAGCGTGTCGAGCACCAGGCTGAGCACCGTCGTCGGGACCACCGCCGGCCCGGGGACGACCTGGGTGAGCGAGCTCGACGCGATCGAGGCGAGGAACAACGTGCCCGCACCCGCCAGCCAGGCCAGCTGGTGCAGCTTGCCGACGATGCCCCGGCCGGTGACCTGCCAGACCGTGTTGACCATGGCCGACGCCGCGTCGACGACTGCGAGGCCCGCCCACAGCAGGCCGAGCACACCGATGACCGTGGCCGTGCGGCGGGTGTCCTCGGCGGTACGGAACGCGCGGAGCATGGTGTCGGCGGCATCGCCGGTGAGGCCGAGGCGGTCGACGGTCTCCTGGGCGAGGTTCACGTTGTTCACCGACAGGAAGCCCATGATGGCGATCAGGACCAGCACCAGCGGGAACAGCGACAGCAGCGCTGCCAGGGCCAATGCGGACGAGAACGCCCCGCCGCCGACGGCTCCGACCCGCTCGTGGACGGACAGGACGGTGTCCAGCGGCTTTACGTGCTGCCGCAGCCAGGGCAGAGCTTGTGTGAGCCTCTTGAACATTTTGCGAACACCGCTGGGGATCGTTGCCCGGCTGTCTCCGAGGGCGACTCGACGCTCCGCAGGCGGCTCCGCCGGGCGATAGTTTGCCTGTCGTGTTCCCCGAGGCCATCGATCCCAATCGCGTCCCGGTGCACGTCGCGTGCGTCATGGACGGCAATGGCCGCTGGGCGCAACGGCAGGGCCTCGCCCGGACCGATGGCCACGCGGCGGGCGAGGAAGCGTTGTTCGACACCGTCCACGGCGCGCTCGACGTCGGCCTCAAGTGGCTGACCGTCTACGCCTTCTCGACCGAGAACTGGAAGCGGCCTGCCGACGAGGTCCGCTACCTCATGGGCTTCAACGAGCGGCTGCTGCTGACTCGCCGCGACGAGCTGCACGACCTCGACGTCCGGGTCCGGGTCATCGGCCGGCGCGACTGGCGGGTGCCCCGCCGGCTGCTCCGCCACATCGACGAGTCGGTCGAGATGACCAGCAAGAACCAGACGATGACCCTGACGCTGGCCTTCAACTACGGTGGCCGGGCCGAGATCATCGACGCGGTCAAGGCCATGATGCGGGCCGGGGTCCCGGCCAACAAGGTCAGCGAGAAGGCACTGCGGGCGCACCTGTACGACCCGGAGATGCCCGACCCCGACCTGGTGGTGCGCACCTCGGGCGAGTACCGCATCTCCAACTTCCTGCTGTGGGAGCTCGCCTACAGCGAGCTGGTGTTCACCGACGTGCTGTGGCCCGACTTCCGCCGCGAGAACCTCTTCGCTGCCATCCGGGAGTACCAGTCGCGGGATCGCCGCTTCGGAGGCATCCAACGCCCCTAACGTGGGCCTATGTCGCTCTACCGGGAACGAGGGGTCGTTCTCCGGACCCACAAGCTGGGTGAGGCCGACCGCATCATCACGTTCATGACCCGGGGCCGGGGCAAGGTGCGGGCGGTGGCCAAGGGCGTCCGCAAGACCAAGAGCCGCTTCGGGGGGCGCCTCGAACCGCCGTCACACGTCGACCTGCAGCTGTACGAGGGACGGGAGCTCGACATCGTCACCCAGGTGGAGACGCTTGACCACTTCGGCGGGTTGCGCGAGGAGTACGAGCGCCTCGCCCGCGCCGTGGCCATGCTCGAGGCCACCGACCAGATCGCCCTCGAGCGCGAGGCCAACCCCCAGCTCTACAAGATGCTGGTCGGCGCCCTGCGAGCGCTGGCCGACCGCGACACCCCGCTGGTGGTGCCGGCCTTCTTCCTGAAGGTCCTGGCGCTGGAGGGGTTCCGCCCTCAGGTCGACGAGTGCGCGGTGTGCGGCGCCGAGAACGGGTTGGTCTCGTGGGCCATCGAGGAGGACGGCCTGCGGTGCTCGGCCCACCGCCAGGGCGCCCCGATCGGGCCCGAGGCCGTCGGGATGCTGCAGCGCATCCTCGGCGGGCAGCTCGGCGACGCCCTCAACGAGCCGGTCTCACCCCACACGACCGAGCTCGACCAGCTGGCCACCAAGGCGCTGGAGCACCACCTGGAACGCCGCCTGCGGTCGATCGCGACGCTCCACCGCTCCTAGATCGTCAGATCGGGTTCCAGGTCTGGGTGGTGTCGTCCCACTGCAGCCAGCGGCTGCGGTTCGGGTCCCACTGGATGTAGGCGCCCCGGGCGGCGTCCCACTGCGGCTTGTACTGGGATTCGCCTTGCGCCGCGGGCGCCGCCTCCTCGGTGGCGGGCGCGTCCGGGGCAGGCGACTCGGTCGACGGCCCGCTGGGCGAGGCCGTGGGCAGCGCCTCCTCGACGGTGGCATCCGGCTCGGGAGTCGAGGACTCGGCCGAGGCGTCGTTGCTGGCCGGCGGGGGAGTGTCGCGGCTCTCGACCTCGGCGGCCGTTTCGGCCCCGGTCGCCGGCGGTGCCTCGGCCGCAGATGGCTCGACGGTGGCGGGCGGCTCAGCAGCCTGTCGTGCCTCCGGGGTCGCGGCACCGGCACCGAACGGCATGGTCTCGGCCACCGCGGGCGCGTCAGTCGGGGGCGGCTCGGGGGTCGACGGCAGCGGCGGCTCGGCCGGCTCGGCCTGGGGCTGGCTGTAGGACTGCGGCTGGCCGAACGGGCCCTGGGGTTGGGCCGAGGGCTGCGGGGGCGCACCCCAGGCGTTCTCCGGGGCCGGTGCCGGCGGCTGGGGCTGCGGCGGTGCGCCCCAGGTGCTGGTGGTGGGCGGCGGGTACGGCGACGCCGAGGGGTACACGGTCGGCGTGCCGTAGCCCTGCGGCGGTGCGACGCCGGTGACGCCCCCACCCGCCGCGGCCGTGATCATGCCGGGCACGACGATCGGTTGGCCCATCGAGCCCTTGCGCACCACGAACGTCTTGGCCGCCATGTCACCGACCCGGCGATGCCCGGTCGACGTGAGCGCCACGATGAACCCGAGCAGGGCGAAGCAGGGGAGCACGTCGACGATCCACAGCACCGTCCGCACCAGCGATCTGCCCACGCTGGCGCGACCGTCCTCGCCGACGGCCCGCAGGCCCAGCAGGAGCTTGCCGGGCGTGAACCCCGTCAGGCCCTGCAACACGATGTAGAGCGCGATGAAGCCGAAGAAGATGCCGGTCTGCGCCGCCTGGTCGCCCTCGTGGGTCCAGTAGATCTTGTCGCCCCACTCGATGCAGGAGTCCTTCTGGGCGTCCGCCTTGGCGTTGGCGAGGTCGCAGGCCTCCTCCAGCGGGAGGTCGCGGTTGTTGGTGGCGTACTCGGCGAACGGGCTGAGCGGCGTGGGCCCGATGAAGAACAGCATCAGGACGAACAGCAAGGCGTCGATGAGCCCGGCAACGACCCGAGGGCCCATGACCGAGGTCGGATCTGCCGTGGTGGGGCCCGCCACGAGCGTTGCGTCGGCGGAGGTCGGGAAGCCGGGGTAGCCGGGAGCGCTCACCTGCGAGGTTCTAGCACTGCTTCGTTACGTCTTTGTGCCTTTCTGTTCGGTCAGAAGCCGCATGAAACGTGGTTCGGGCCGCTCGGCGGCGACTCGTAGACTCGGCGGTCATGCCCGATGCGGCCCCCACTCCCAACCCCGAGCTCTTCGACAAGGTCGTCAGCCTCTGCAAGCGGCGCGGCTTCGTGTTCCCGTCCGCCGAGATCTACGGCGGCTTCCGCTCGACCTACGACTACGGGCCCGTCGGTGTGCTGCTGCTGCGGAACGTGAAGGAGGCCTGGTGGCGGTCGATGGTGCAGCTGCGCCACGACGTCGTCGGCCTCGACGCCGCCATCCTCTCGCCCCCGGCCATCTGGGAGGCGTCGGGCCACCTGGCGAGCTTCACCGATCCGCTGGTCGACTGCCGCAACTGCCGGGAGCGCTTCCGGCTCGACAAGCTCGACGACCCCCGGGTCTGCCCCAACTGCGGCGCCAAGGACAGCTTCACCGAGGCCCGCCAGTTCAACCTCATGTTCAAGACCCACGCGGGCCCGGTCGAGAACGAGGGCGCGGTCGCCTACCTGCGGCCCGAGACCGCGCAGGGCATGTTCGTCAACTTCAAGAACGTGCTGGAGACCTCGCGGAAGAAGCCGCCGTTCGGCATCGCCCAGATCGGCAAGTCGTTCCGCAACGAGATCACCCCGGGCAACTTCGTCTTCCGGACCCGGGAGTTCGAGCAGATGGAGATGGAGTTCTTCGTCCCGCCCGACGAGTCCCAGCAGTGGTACGAGTACTGGTGCCAGCACCGCTACGACTGGTACGTCGACCTGGGCATCCCCCGCGAGCTGCTCCGGCTCCGGGCCCACGACGAGGACGAGCTGTCGCACTACTCGTCGGGCACCTCGGACGTCGAGTACCTGTTCCCGTGGGGGTGGGACGAGCTGGAGGGGATCGCCAACCGGGGTGACTACGACCTCTCCGCCCATGCCAAGCACTCGGGCGAGAAGCTGGAGTACTTCGACCAGGCCTCGGGCGAGCGCTACGTGCCCCACGTCATCGAGCCGGCCGCGGGCGCCACCCGCACGGCCATGGCCTTCCTCATGGCGGCCTACGACGAGGAGGAGGTGGCCCGCGAGGGCCAGGGCAAGGGTGAGTCCCGGGTGGTCCTGCGATTCCATCCCCGCATCGCGCCCTACAAGGTCGCGGTTCTGCCGCTGTCGAAGAACGAGAAGCTGGTCCCGGTGTCCCGTGAGGTGCTCGGCCAGCTGCAGCCGCACTTCATGTGCGACTACGACGAGACCCAGGCGATCGGCCGCCGCTATCGCCGCCAGGACGAGCTCGGCACGCCATTCTGCGTGACCGTCGACTTCGACAGCCTCGAGGATCGGGCCGCGACCGTGCGGGACCGCGATTCGATGGCCCAGGAGCGGGTGCCGATCCCCGAGCTCAAGGACTACTTGGCCGGCAAGCTGGCCTGACGCTCCCGCTCAGCCCGGACGTACGGTTCGACCGGGCTGAACTGGATCCACTGCGGGAACCCGCGGACCACCCAGCGGGCCCCCTGGAGCTCGATCGTCTCGTCCCGCAGCGCCTCGAACAGGTCCCGCTCGCCTTCCCACACCTGGTAGAGGACGGCGATGTCCCCCCGGATGACGGCGTCGACCTCGAAGCCCGGGTCGGCGAAGCAGACCGACACGTCGTTGGGGTCGATGACCAGCCAGAACAGGCGCTTGCGGTCGACAACGTCGATCTGCACCACGGCTCGTTCGGGGACATCGGTGGTGTCGATGCGCCCTTGCAGCCACCACATGAGGACCTCGGGGTCGAGCTCCTCGGGCTGCGGGTCGCCGAACATGTAGCGGGCACCCCAGTCGGCCAGCCCGAACACCACCGGCTTCAGGTCCTCGCCGGCCTGGGTCAGGGCGTAGCCGCCGTCCTCGTCCCGGGTCACCAGCCCGGCCGCCTCCAGCTGGCGGAGGCGCCGGGCCAGCAGACCTCGCGAGATGCCGGGGAGCCCGCGGGCGATCTCGTTGAAGCGCCGGGCGCCGACGAGCATGTCCCGGAGGATCAGCAGCGTCCACCGCTCGCCGAGAACCTCCAGCGACCGCACGATGGGGCAGTACTGCGCATACGTCCGCATGCGAGCAGTGTCGCGCCGGTTCAGATCTTGCACTACTCCTCGGCTTGCGGGCTCCGTACGGTCGCACCATGACAACAACGACACCTATGGCGCGGCGGGCCCATCCGGGGCCAGGGCGTCCGGACGACGAGCGATTCGTCGGTCTCGCGGCGGAGATCGGGGCGATCGCGGCGGAACATGCGAGCGAGCACGACCGGGACGCCAGCTTCGTGGCCCCGGCCTACGAGGCCATGAAGGAGCGCGGCTACCTGCGGCTGGCCGTGCCCGAGGAGCTGGGCGGGCTCGGCGCCACCATGCGCCAGGCCTGCTACGCCCAGGCCGAGCTCGCCCGGCACGACGGGGCGACCGCCCTGGCCGCAGCCATGCACACCTACAACGTCCTCGCCCAGGTCTTCCGCCGCGCGAAGGGTGCGTCGGACGCCGAGGGCGTGCTGAAGCGGGTCGCGACCGAGGACCTGATCATCGCCACCAGCGGCGGGTCCGACTGGTTGTGGCCGACGACGGTGGCCGAGCCCGACGGCAACGGCGGCTTCCTGGTCAGCGGGCGCAAGGCGTTCTGCAGCCAGGCGCCGGCGGCGACCGTCGTGTCCACGTGCGCAGTGCTCGGCGAGCCGGGCGACGGTGCCGAGGTCATCCACTTCTCGGTCCCGCTCGCCGCCGACGGCGTCCGCATGGAGGAGACCTGGGACACCCTCGGCATGCGGGGCACCGCCAGCAACGACCTGGTGTTCGACCAGGTCCAGGTCCCGGGTGAGCGGATCGTGGCCCGGCGCCCGTGGGGCGACTTCGGAGCGCCGCTGTTCGTCGCGGCCATCCACTTCGCCCCGGTGGTGGCGGCGACCTACTTCGGGATCGCCGCAGGTGCCCGCGACGTGGCCGTCGACGGTGCCACCTCGACGACCCGCGGCACGGCCCTGCGGGCGGAGCTGGCGCGGACGCAGCGCCAGGTCGGCCTGATGGACAGCAAGCTGCGAGTCGCCTGGTGGGCACTGCTCGGCTCGATCGACGACCTGGGTGACGGCTACGGGGCCGACCCCACCGCGCTGGCGACCGTCATGACCGCCAAGCGCCACGTGGTCCTCGAGGCCGTCGACGTGGTCAACCTGGCCATGGACACGCTCGGCGGCCGCGCCTACTACCGGCGCTCCCCGCTGGAGCGTGCCTACCGGGACGTCCGGGCCGGCCTCTTCCACCCGCTGACGCCCGAGATCACGCTGAGCTACGTCGGGAAGCTCGCCCTCGGGGGTGACGGCAGCACCGAGTGACCGTTTGACCCCCTGAGCAGCCGATCGGTGGCCCGTCGATGATTCGGCGGACCACCGATCGGGCACGATTGTCCGGCGCGGGCGGCTGAGACAGCCCGAGAGGTACGGATCGTGCTGCAACGCCTCGCCCGCTTCGTCTATCACCGTCGCTGGTGGGTCCTGGGTGCCTGGATCGCCCTCCTCGTGGCGCTCCCGGCCCTCAACGCAGCCGCCGGTGGCGTGTTCAAGGACGAGTTCTCGCTCCCCGACTCGGAGAGCGACGACGCCATGCACCTCCTGCAGGACAGCGGCTTCGGCTCGCAAGCGGGCTTCTCCGGGCAGCTGGTGTTCCGGAACCCCGACGGGTTCGACGACCCCACGGTGCAGTCCGACCTGGAGAAGCTCTTCGCCCAGCTCCACAAGGGCATCCCCGACTCCCAGGTCGTCTCGCCGTTCACCCCGGAGACGAAGGGGCGCCAGATCTCGGAGGACGGCACCATCGCGTTCGCCGAGGTCAACCTGGCTGACCGCGACTCGAAGGAGTACGAGACGGCCGCCGAGGACGCCCGCTCGATCGTGGAGGATGCCGACATCCCCGGCACGGAGGTGGAGCTGGGCGGCCAGATCTTCGCCGAGCAGCCCGAGTTCGCCAGCGAGGCCATCGGCTTCATGGCGGCGCTCGTCATCCTGCTGATCGCCTTCGGCTCGGTGATCGCCGCCGGCCTGCCGATCATGACCGCGCTCTTCGGCATCGTGTGCGGCATCGCCCTGGTGGGCCTGGCCGTGAACGTCATCGGCATGCCGAGCTTCTCCAACCAGGCCGTGATGATGATCGCGATCGGCGTGGGCATCGACTACGCCCTGTTCATCGTCACCCGCTACCGGGAGGGGCTGCACTCGGGGATGGAGCCCGAGCAGGCGACCGTCCGAGCCATCGACACCGCCGGCCGGGCGGTGATCTTCGCCGGCACCACCGTGATCATCGCGGTGCTCGGCCTGTTCACCATGGGCATCGACATGATGAACGGCCTCGCCGTCGGCATCGCGCTCGGTGTCCTGATGACGATGCTCGCCGCAATCACGTTGCTGCCGGCGATGTTCGGCTTCATCGGCCGCACCATCGACCGGTGGGGCTGGGCCCGCGGCGAGGGCGGCCACGAGCGCTCGATCTGGTACCGGTGGAGCCAGGTCATCCAGAACAACCCGTGGCCGCCGCTGATCATCGGCGCGGCGTTCCTGCTGCTGCTGACCGTGCCGCTGCTGTCGATGCGGCTGGGTAACAGCGACACCGGCACCAACCCCAAGTCCGACACCACCCGCAAGGCCTACGACCTGCTGGCCGAGGGCTTCGGGCCGGGCTTCAACGGTCCGTTCCTGCTGATCACGAAGACGCCGGGCGGGCAGAGCGACCTGGCGACGCTGAACGAGCTTTCGACCGAGCTCAACGGCACCGACGACGTCGCGTTCGCTTCGCCGCCGCGACCCAACGACGACGGCACCGCGGCGCTCATGCAGGTCGTCCCCAAGAGCGCGCCGCAGGACGAGGACACCACCAACCTGGTGCACGACCTCCGGGACGACGTGATCCCGGGGGTCACCGGCGGCACCGACCTCGACGTGCTGGTGGGCGGCTACACGCCGATGATCGTCGACTTCTCGTCGTACATGGCCGAGCGCCTGCCCTGGTTCATGGGCACGGTGCTGCTGCTGTCGTTCGTCCTGCTGATGATGGTGTTCCGCAGCCTGCTGGTGCCACTGAAGGCCGTGATCATGAACCTGATCTCGATCGGCGCCGCCTACGGCGTGCTGGTCGCGGTGTTCCAGTGGGGCTGGGGCAACGCGCTGGTCGGCGCGCACAGCAAGGGCCCCATCGAGATGTGGCTGCCGATGATGCTGTTCGCCGTGGTCTTCGGCATGTCGATGGACTACGAGGTCTTCCTCCTGTCCCGCATCCGGGAGGAGTACGACCGCAGCGGCGACAACGCGTCGGCCGTGGCCAAGGGCCTGGCGGCGACGGCCCGGGTCATCACCGCCGCCGCACTGATCATGGTGTTCGTCTTCGGCAGCTTCGCCCTCGGCCCGCTGATCGCCATCAAGGAGCTGGGCGTCGGCCTGGCGATCGCGGTGTTCCTCGACGCCACCGTGGTCCGCATGGTGCTGGTGCCGTCCACCATGGAGCTGCTCGGCGACCTCAACTGGTGGCTGCCCAAGTGGCTCGACCGGATCCTGCCCCGGATCCACGTGGAGGCCGGTGACGAGACGCCGTCGTCCCGCCGCGGACGTGAGCCCCAGCCCGTGAGCTAGGTCCGGAGACAAAGTCGGGCACGCTGACGTGCCCGACTTTGTCTCTTAGGCATGGGACAACAGGGCAACGAGGGGGCGCTGCTGCTGATGGCTGACGACACGGCCGCAACGGCAGCGTCCTTCGAGGGTGTCTACGAGGCGGAGCTCCCGGCCATCTCCCGGCTGGCGTTCCTCCTCACGCGCTCTCGCGAGGTGGCGGAGGAGCTGGCGCACGACGCGTTCGTCAAGCTCTACGAGCACTACGACACGGTGGAGCGCCCGGCGGGTTGGCTGCGGACCGCGGTGGTGCGCCTGGCCATCAACTGGCAGCGCCGCCAGGCGGTCGAGCGGCGACGGCTGGCCCGAGGGCCCGATCCGTCGGCCCCGCTGGGCGAGCCGGAGCTGGACGAGACGTGGGAGGCCCTCGGCCGGCTGCGGCCCGAGCGGCAGACGGTCCTGGTCCTGCGGTTCTACGAGGACCTGTCGCCCCGGGAGATCGCCCTGCTCCTGGGCTGTCCCACGGCGACCGTGCGCAGCCGCACGAAGCGAGCCTTGAACGACCTACGACGGGAGGTGACCCGGTGAGCGGGCGACAGACGGTGATGGAACCTCGCCTGCGGGCGACCCTCGAGGCGAAGGCCGACCAGTTCGGGACGTCCCGGATGCCGTTCGAGCCCACCCGGCCCCGGGAGGTCGCACCGCTGGTGACGCTCGACGCCCGCCGGTCCACCCGAGGCGGCCGAGTCCGCCTGGTGCTGGCCGGTGCGGCGGTGGTGGCCATCCTCGGCGGCGTTGCCGTCGTGGCGACCCGGGGTGGCGGTGACGACGGCACGTCGACGGTCGGCCCCAAGACGTCGACCCACGTCCCGGTCGCCGGGGCGGCGGCTGATCCCAGCGTCGTCGAGGGGATGCTCCTGCCCCATTGGGTACCCGAGGGCCTCGATCTCTGGGGCTTCGACTGGCGCGTTGGCCCATCCAGCAACTTCCTCGACAGCCGGGTGCAGCTCTTCGGACGGGGCGACAGCACCGCTGACGGTGCGGTGTTCGTCGAGATCCAGCAGGGCGACGGCCAAGTCGTCGGCACGAACCCGACGACCGTCCGAGGCGTCCCGGCCGACTCGTCGTCGGCCAAGGAGCACCCCGACAGCACCACGACGCTCGACTGGTACGAGGGCGGCGCCGGCATCAGCGCCTCCTTCACCGGGATGAGCCAGTCCGAGGTGGTCGCGTTCCTCGACGGGCTCACCTGGCGCTCGGGCGACGAGCTCGCCGGCTTCGCACCGCCTGCCGACGGCGGGCTCACCCTGCTCGGCGAGACCGCACCCGAGGCCTCCGACCCGTCGGCCCTGCAGGCAACCTTCGACTACCTCGACGGCCAGCGGCACATCGCTCCGGGCGAGGGGCTGCAGCTCAGCATCCATACCGGGGTGGGCGGCGCCGGGATGACGGCGAGCTACCTGCAGACCTGGTTCCACAGCACGACCAGGGGCGACGGGATGGTCGAGGCCTACGACCCCCACTACGGCACCCTCCGGCGCGACTGGCCGGATGGGCGGCGGATGTGGATCGATGCCAACGGGACGGCCATCGACCGGGCGACCCTGGCGCACGTGGCGGACGAGATCTCGGCCGCCACGGGTACCGAGGTGCTCGGGATCCGTCAGCAGGTCGAAGACCGCTTCGGCTCGCTGCCGGTGGTGGCGTCGGCGCACGTCGATGCCGGGGTGATCGAGGCCCGCGGGGATGACGACCTCTCGACGGTCTGCTTCGTGCCGGCGGGTGGGAGCCGCCGCTGTACGACAGATCTCGGCATCCCGATCGGAGGCTCCTTCCTGGTCGGCGACACGTGGTACGTGGTCGCCGCATCCAACGGTGAGCCGCCCGCCGTCCATGCGGGTGAGCAGCAGGCAGAGCGTCCGGACACCGACGGCTTGCCTGGCCAGGTCGCCGATGCGGGCGGGTACCACTTCCTCGTGGTGCCGGTGCCGGCCGAAGCCGGCCGCGTCACGCTGTTCAGCAACACCGGGTCGGTGCCGTTCGACCGGCCGCCGTTCTAGGGCCTACGGCTGAAGGAGTTGGGTGATGCGCCGGGACGCCAAGCGTGTCCCGGCGTAGCCCAGCGCTGCCAGGTACACCACGTGCCAGAGCAGCGCCGGGTGGACGTCACCGAGGGTCAGCGCCCGGCAGAGGGCGACGCCCTGGTACAGCGGCGTGGCCTGCACCACCCAGGCGAGGCCGTCGGGGTAGCGCTCCAGCGGGAAGAACGTGGCCGAGAACAGGAACAGCGGGATGATCGCCATCGCCACCTTGTCGAAGTCGAGGAACGAGCGCATGTACGTGGTCGCGCCGAGGCCGATGCCCGCGAAGGCGAAGCCGATCAGCAGCGCGACCGGCACCATCAGCACGCCCCACGGCGACGCCACCAGCCCGAAGGCCACCATCACCAGCAGGAACCCGATGGCGTAGACCCCGCCCCGGGCTAGCGCCCACGTGACTTCGCCCCGGGCGATGTCATGGGCGTCGAGCGGGGTGGCCAGCATCCCGTCGTAGGTCTTGCCGTACTTGAGCTTCGAGAAGAAGTTGTAGGTCGTGTCGAAGATGGCGCCGTTCATGGCGGCGTTGGCGAGCATGGCCGGGGCGACGAACTGGTCGTAGGGGATCTCCTTGCCACCGGGCCCGGGCAGCTTCCCGACCAGCTCACCGACCCCGAGGCCCACCGACAGCAGCAGCAGGATCGGCTCGGCGAAGCCGGTGACCAGCGCCAGCCAGTAGCGCCGGTAGGCGCGGACGTTGCGCTCGACGATGCGCAGCGACCGCCCGGTCGGCCCCTCCAGCCGCGGCGCCCGCGCGACGGCGACGACATCGACGACGCTCATCGCTCTCCGCTCCTGGTGCTGCGCGCCGGGCCGCTCGGGCCACGCTCGCTCACGACGTCAACCGCCGGTTGAAGCCCCGACTGGCGTACAGCGAGCCGAGGCCCACGCACGCCACCAGGTAGCCGAGGTGGACCAGGTCGCCGAGGCCGAGGGTCCCGGTCGTGGCGCCCCGGCCCAGCTCGACGGTGTGCCACAGGGGCGTCGCCATGGCCAGGGGCTTGACCCCGGCGGGCAGCTGGTCGAGCGGGAAGAAGGTCCCCGAGAAGAACGACATCGGCAGGATGACGAGGCGGATCATGACCGGGAAGCTGGCGTCGCTCTCCCGGCCGATCGAGAAGCCCGAGAACCACGCAGTGATCGTCAGCCCGCCGAGGACCGCCGCCGGGACCATGAGCACGCCCCACAGCGACGGGACCCCGCCGAGCAGCGCCGCCGCCACGAGGAACGTGACCGCGGTGCACGCCATGAGCGCGGCTCGCGACACCATCCAGCCGGTGAACACGTCGGTCGGCTGCAACGGCGTGGCGATGGCGGCATTGAAGTGGCCCATCCACTTCCAGCCGCCCATCGCGCCCCACAGCCCGTCGCCGGCCGCGTTCTGGAACACCGCCATGGCCAGCATCCCGGGGGCGACGAAGGTCAGGTAGTCGAGCCCGCCGATGGTGCGGTCGTCGACGTAGTCGCCGAGCCCGAGGCCGATGCCGCCCAGGAACAGCACGGGCATGACGAACAGCGAGAACGCCCAGCCGCGCCAGAACTTGGCCATGACGATGGCCTCGCGCTCGGCGAAGCGAAGGGAGATGGGGACCGCCACGGCGCGACCTCGCGGCCTAGTCCTCGAGCGTGCGGCCGGTCAGCCGCAGGAAGACGTCCTCCAGCGAGCCCCGCCGCACCAGCACCGCGGCGTAGCTGCCGTCCAGCTCATTGACCCGGCCGATGGTGGCGTCGCCGTCGTCGGCGTAGACCAGCACCCGGTCGGGCAGCGGTTCGACCCGCTCGGCCAGGGCGCCGAGCGCTCCGACCGCCGTGGCCTGGGCCTCGGGCGTGGGGTAGCGCAGCTCGACCACTTCACGGGTGCAGTAGCGCTGGACCAGCTCGCGGGGCGAGCCCTCGGCGGCGATGGTGCCCTGATCCATGATGACCAGGCGGTCGCAGAGCTGCTCGGCCTCCTCCATGTAGTGCGTGGTCAGCACCAGCGTGACGCCCTGGCGCTTGAGCCCCCACAGCCGCTGCCACAGCAGGTGGCGGGCCTGGGGGTCGAGGCCGGTCGTCGGCTCGTCGAGCAGCAGCAGCTCGGGCCGGTTGAGCAGGCCGCGGGCGATCGTGAGGCGGCGCTTCATGCCGCCCGACAGCGGGTCGACGCGGTCGTTGCGGCGGTCCGTGAGCTGGGCGAACTCCAGCAGCTCCTCGGCCCGGGCCCGCACATCGGCCCGGGGCAGGCCGAAGTAGCGGCCGTAGATGACGAGGTTGTCCCAGACGCTCAGCTCGAGGTCGAGGTTGTCGAGCTGGGGGACGACGCCGATGCGGGCCTTGATCTGGGCGGCGTGGGTCTGCGGGTCGAGGCCGAGGACCGACAGCCGGCCGTCGGTGCGGGGCGACACGCAGGCGATCATCCGCATGGTGGTGGTCTTCCCGGCGCCGTTCGGACCGAGGAAGCCGAACGCCTCGCCCGGCTGCACCGCGAAGTCGATGCCGTCCACCGCGACGTAGGAGCCGAAGCGCTTGGTGAGCGCTTTCGCTTCGACCAGCGCATCCGCCTCCATCCGAGCGAACGTACCGGTCGAACCCGTCCCCGCCCGAACGCTTTTCCACGTCAATAGGCTCCGGCGGATGGTCGTAGTGAGAAGGGGGCGCTGACCGATGCCGCACGTCTACGCGTTCGACCACGTCCACGAGCAGCCGCCGATGGAGATGAAGGACCTCCTGGGCGGCAAGGGCGCCAACCTCGCCGAGATGACCTCGGTGCTGGGGCTGCCGGTGCCACCGGGCTTCACGATCACCACCGACGCTTGCCGGGCCTACATGGCGACCGGCTGGCCCGACGGCCTCGACGACGAGGTCGCCACCCACGTGGCCCGGCTGCAGGAGGCGATGGGCCGCCAGCTCGGCGACGCCGACGACCCACTGCTGGTCAGCGTGCGGTCGGGCGCCAAGTTCTCGATGCCCGGGATGATGGACACGGTCCTGAACCTCGGCCTCAACGACCGCAGCGTCGAGGGCCTGGCGGCGGCCACCGACGACGAGCGCTTCGCCTACGACTCCTACCGGCGGTTCCTGTCGATGTACGGCCGGATCGTCCTCGACCTCGACGGCCAGCTCTTCGACGACCCGCTGGAGCAGGCCAAGGAGACCGCCGGCGTCGCCACGGACGCCGAGCTCCCCGCCGCGGCCCTGCGGGAGCTGTGCGAGGCCTACAAAGGCATCGTCGCCGACAAGACCGGCTCTCCGTTCCCCCAGGAGCCCGCCCAGCAGCTGCGGGGCGCCATCGAGGCCGTGTTCTCGTCGTGGGACGGCGCCCGGGCCCGGGCCTACCGCGAGCGGGAGAAGATCCCCCACGACCTCGGCACCGCGGTCAACGTGCAGGCGATGGTCTTCGGCAACCGCGACGACAACTCGGGCACCGGCGTCGGCTTCACCCGGGACGCCGCCACCGGCGAGGCCAAGCCCTACGGCGACTTCCTGGTCAACGCCCAGGGCGAGGACGTCGTGGCCGGCATCCGCAACACCGAGAGCCTCGACGCCATGGCCACCCACTTCCCGGCCATCCACGACCAGCTGCTCGAGATCTTCGACCGGCTCGAGGGTCACTACCGGGACATGTGCGACACCGAGTTCACCATCGAGCAGGGCACGCTCTGGATGCTGCAGACCCGGGTGGGCAAGCGCACCGGCCGGGCCGCCATGCGGATGGCGGTGGAGATGACCGGCCAGGGCCCCGAGAAGGACTGGTCGATCAGCCGCGACGAGGCGCTGCTCCGGGTCACCGACGACCACCTCGACCAGGTGCTGCACCCCCAGTTCGCCGGCAGTGACCTGCAGGTGCTGACCTCCGGCCTGGCCGCGTCGCCCGGTGCCGCGGTCGGCAAGGTGTACTTCACCGCGGACGACGCAGTCGACGCCGTCGAGCGGGGCGAGGCCATCATCCTCGTCCGCAACGAGACCTCGCCCGACGACGTCCACGGCATGCAGGTGGCGCAGGGCATCCTCACCGCCCGGGGCGGGCTGGTCAGCCACGCTGCGGTGGTGGCGCGGGGCTGGGGCATCCCGGCCGTGGTCGGGGCCGAGGCCATCCGCATCAGCGGCAAGTCGTTCACCGTCGGCGACACGAGCGTCCAGGAGGGCGACACGGTGTCGATCGACGGCTCGACCGGCCGGGTCGTGCTCGGCGAGGTCGAGCTGGCCGCCGCCGAGGCCCCCGAGGAGCTGCGCACGCTGCTGGACTGGGCCGACCAGGTCCGCCACGGCGACAACCCGGGCGGCCGGAAGCTCCTGGTGCGCACCAACGCCGACACCGGGGCGGACGCTTCGGTCGCCCGGGAGTTCGGCGCCGAGGGCATCGGTCTGTGCCGCACCGAGCACATGTTCCTCGCCGAGGACCGCCTGCCGATCGTGCGGGCCATGATCCTCGCCGATACCGCCGCCGAGGAGGCCGCCGCGCTGGAGACCCTGCGCCAGGCCCAGAAGGACGACTTCGTCGACGTGCTCCAGGCCATGGACGGGCTGCCGGTCACGGTGCGGCTGCTCGACCCGCCGCTGCACGAGTTCCTGCCGTCGACCGACGAGCTGGAGATCAAGGAGGCGACCCAGGGCCTGACCGACGAGGAGCAGAAACTGCTGGCGGCCGCCCGGTCGTGGCACGAGCAGAACCCCATGCTCGGCACCCGCGGCGTGCGCCTCGGCGTCCTGAAGCCCGGGCTCTACGGCATGCAGGTGCGGGCCCTGCTGGAGGCCGTGCAGGAGCGGGTCGCCGCCGGAGGCACGCCGGTCGTCGAGGTCATGATCCCGTTGACCGTGACGCGTGACGAGCTGGCCGAGGCCCGGCGCTGGGTCGAGGAGGCCATCGAGACCGAGGCGGCCGACGGGGTCGCCGTCGGGGCCGACGTCACGATCGGCACGATGATCGAGACCCCGCGGGCCGCGCTGCAGGCCGAGGACATCGCCGAGGTCGCCGACTTCTTCAGCTTCGGCACCAACGACCTGACCCAGATGACGTTCGGCTTCAGCCGCGACGACGTCGAGTCGCGGCTCATGCCTGCCTACCTGGCCCAGGGCCTGCTGCGCCGGAACCCGTTCGACACCCTCGACCAGGCCGGGGTCGGTGAGCTGGTGCGGCTGGGCGTCGAGCGGGGCCGGGCCGGCAACCCCGAGCTGAAGGTCGGCATCTGCGGCGAGCACGGCGGCGACCCCGCGTCGATCGCCTTCTTCCTCGACGCCGGCCTCGACTACGTGTCCTGCAGCCCGTACCGCGTCCCGATCGCCCGGCTCGCCGCCGCGCAGGCGATCATCCAATCCGGGTCCTAGGTTCGAACCAAGTGGGTATTAAGGCCGGGTAACAAGAGCTGTTGCCTTAGCCCTATAGTGCAAGCGACCGAAGGGGAGTAGCCCCCAACGACGTCATCGTCAGGACGGCTGTTCGCAGCCCGGTGGCGTCGGCCCTTGCGGCGGGCGAGACCTTCGGCTGGGTCACATATGACAACAGCCGGAGGAAAACAACGTGCCCATCGCATTGCTCGCCAGTGAGGCATCGAAGTCGAGCGAGAAGTTCGTGGACTTCGATGTCCCCGTCGCCGTGTGGGTCGGGTTCGTTGCTCTGATCTCCGTCCTCCTGCTGTTCGACCTGCTGTTGGTGCACCGCACCGAGCACGTCATCAGCACGAAGGAAGCGGCCATCGAGTCCGCCCTCTGGATCGCCCTCGGCATCGCCTTCACCGCGGTGATGTTCTGGTGGCACGGGGGTGCGGCGGCGGGGGAGTACATCTCCGGCTACCTCATCGAAAAGAGCCTGTCGGTCGACAACGTCTTCGTCTGGGCACTGATCATGAGCTACTTCGCGGTGCCCCGCGAATACCAGTTCCGGGTCCTGTTCTGGGGCGTGTTCGGGGCGCTGGTCCTGCGCTTCGTGTTCATCTTCGCCGGGGTCGAGCTGATCAACCGGTTCGAGTGGATGATCTACGTGTTCGGGGGCTTCCTGCTCTACACGGCCTACCGCATCCTCCGGCAGGGCGACGAGGAGGTGCACCCGGACAACAACCCGGTGCTCAAGCTCGTGCGCCGGGTGGTGCCCTCGACCACCCGCTACGACGGGCAGAAGCTGTTCACCCGCATCGACGGGAAGAAGCTGGCGACGCCCCTGCTGGCGGTGCTGATCGTGGTCGAGACCAGCGACGTCATCTTCGCCACCGACTCGATCCCGGCCATCCTGGCGGTCAGCCACGAGCAGTTCATCGTCTTCAGCTCGAACGCGTTCGCCATCCTCGGCCTGCGCTCGCTCTACTTCCTGCTCGCCGACCTGCGTGATCGCTTCGACTACCTGCAGCAGGGCCTGGCGGTCATCCTCGCCTTCGTGGGTGTGAAGATGCTGATCTCCCACCAGGTGCACATCCCGACGTGGCTCAGCCTGCTGGTCATCGCAGCGGTGCTCGCGACGTCGATCATCATCTCCTGGTACTTCGACAAGGACTCGGACGACGAGCCGAAGCAGCCTCCGGTCTTCGTCGACGACGCCCCCTGATCGCTGCTGGTCGCCTCCCCGGTGGGCTCGCAGTCACCCGGTAGGGGTGACTTCGGCGCCGCGACTTGTGGCTAGAGCTTCCGGCCATGGAAGCACTAGGCAACGCCTACCCAGCGGCGCTCGAGATCGAGACGCCCGACCGGATGGCTCGCTGGCGGCCGCTGGTGCAGTGGCTCCTGGCGATCCCACACATGTTGGTCCTCTACGCCCTCGGCATCCTGTCGCAGGTCGTGGCCATCATCACCTGGTTCGTCGTGCTGTTCACCGGCAGGCTCCCTGCGAGCCTCGCCGGGGTGCAGGCCATGTACCTGCGCTACGAGAACCGGGTGTACGCCTATGCCGGGTTCCTGAAGACGGCGTACCCGCCGTTCAGCTTCGATACCGCCACCCAGGATCCGGGTGACTACGTCGGGGAGATCGTCGAGATCGAGCCCAAGCTCGAGCAGCGCAACCGGCTGACGGTGTTCTTCCGGCTGATCATGGTCATCCCGCAGCTGATCGTCCTGTTCTTCCTGGGCATCGCCGCGTGGATCTGCCATTTCATCGGCTTCTTCGTGGTGCTCTTCACCGGGCACTGGCCGGAGGGCATCCGCCAGTTCATCGTCGGTGTCATGCGCTGGGCGCTGCGGGTCAACGCCTACCAGCTGCTGATGACCGACGAATACCCTCCGTTCCGCCTGCAGTAAGGTCCTAGGCGCTACGCGACCTCGACGCCACGGCGCCCGGCTTCGGTCACGAACCGGGCGTACGTGGCGACGGTCGCGCTGGGGGAGCGAACGGTCGACACGTTGCGCAGGTCGGTGAGCATGCGGTGGCGATCGACGTCGCAGAGCAGGTAGCCGCGGCCGTTGTCGATGAACTTCCAGTGCGGGCTGTCGACCTTGATGGGGTCGTAGGTGGTGTGGAAGCTCGTGCGGTTGCCGTCGCCGCCGGAGCTGATCGACGTGCCGGTGAGCTCGGCGGCGATGGTCTCGGAGCTCGGGTCGTAGAAGTCCTGCTTCAGGTCGCAGATCCAGGTGGCGTGGCGATCGCCGGTGACCACGACCGGGTTCTCCACCTGGGCGAGGTCGGCGAGGAGGCGTTGGCGGGCGGGTCGGTAGCCGTCCCAGTTGTCGAAGTCGAAGGTCTCGGTGCGGCCGGCGGTGCGGTCGTTCTGGGCGACCATGGTCTGCTGGGCGACGACGTTCCATCGCGCCCGTGAGCGCTTGAGGCCCTTGTGCAGCCAGGCCTCCTGCTCGGCGCCCATCATCGTGGCCGCCGGGTTGTTGGCGCTGGCCAGGTCGGTGGGCTGGTCGGAGCGGAACTGGCGGGTGTCGAGGACGTCGAGTTGCAGCAGGTCGGCCCAGGCGAAGCGCCGGTAGACCCGGATGCTCGTGCCGGTGGGCCGGAGCCTGGGGTGCAGCGGCATGTGCTCCCAGTAGGCCTTGAAGGCCGCGGTGCGGCGGGCGAGGAAGGCCTCGGGCGTCTGCAGGTTGGGGTCCTGGGGGACGGTGCTGGCCCAGTTGTTGTCGACCTCGTGGTCGTCGAAGGTGACGATCCACGGGTGGGCGGCGTGGTTGGCCTGCAGGTCGGCGTCGCCGCGGTAGCGGGCGTGGCGGCCGCGGTACTCGTCGAGGGTCGTCGGCTCGCCGACGCCGTCGTGGCTGCGGAGGGCGGTGGCGCTGGGCCGGCCCTCGTAGATGTAGTCGCCGAGGAAGGTGACGAAGGCGAGGTCCTCCTCGGCGGCGAGGGCCCGATGGGCGGTGTAGTAGCCGTCCTGGTAGTTCTGGCACGAGGCGGTGGCGAAGCGGACCCGGTCGGGTCGCTGCCAGGGTGCCGGAGCGGTGTGGGTGCGGCCGACGGGCTGATCTGGCTGTTGGCTCGGAACCTGTACCAGTAGGTGGCGTCGGGGCGGAGGCCGTGGAGCGGGAGGTGGACGCTGGGACTAGGCGACCCGGCGGTACTGGCGGACCGCCAGCGGGGCGAACACTGCGATGATGCCGAGCGACCAGAGGATCGAGGCGACCACCGACCAGCCCACCGGTGTCCCGAGCACCAGGTGGCGGACGGCGTCGATGGTGATCGTCACCGGCTGATGGCGGGCGAAGACCTGTAGCCAGCCGGGCATCGACGACACCTCGACGAACGCCGACGACGCGAAGACCAACGGCACGATCAACGGGAACGCAGCCGCCTGGGCGGTCTCGGCGTTCGGGACGCTCAGCCCGATGGCGGCGATCACCCAGCTCAGGGCGTGGGCGAACAACAGGAGGATGACCATCCCGAACAGGAACCTGGCGACGCCGCCGTGGATGCGAAAGCCCACCAGGAACCCGATCACCGCCATCAGGATGATGACGAAGACGTTCCGGACCGAGTCGGCGGCAGTACGACCGACAAGGACCGCCGACCGGGCCATGGGCAGCGAGCGGAAGCGCTCGATGAGCCCCTTGTTGACGTCCTCGGCGAGGCCGATCCCGGTGCTCATGGCGCCGAACACCGCGGTCTGCACGAAGATGCCGGGCATGAGGTAATCGACGTACGGCAGACCGGGAGCACGCAACGCGATCGCGCCGCCGAACACATACCGGAACATGAGCACGAACAGCGTGGGCTGCACGGTGGCGAACACCATGAGCTGAGGCAGCCGCAGGATGGTCAGCAGGTTGCGCCAGGTCATGGCCATCGCGTCGCCGACGGCATACCGGCCCCGGGCGGTCATGCCCCCGAACCCTCGGTCGCCGTCAGCCGATACCGGCGCCAGCACGCTGGCGTTCGCCGTGGTGGTCATGTCGCCTCCTGGCGTTCGACGACTCCGGTGCCGTCGTCGGCGGGGGCCGGGGGCTCGGCGGGATCAGCGAGGCCGGGGTCGGGGGTCGCTTCGGTGCGGTGGCCGGTCAGGTTCAGGAACACGTCGTCGAGGCTTGGTTCGCGGACGGTCAGGCCGGCCGGGGTGAGGCCGGCGGCGTCGAAGGTGCGGAGGACCTGCATCAGGGCGCTCGGGCCCTCGTCGACCGCCAGCTCGACGGTGTGGTCGTGGATCGTCGGGTACGCCAGGCCGATGCCGGCGCCGGCGAGGCGCTCGGCGACGTCGACCGCCTGCTCGTGGTCGGTCACCCTGATGTTGATGACGGTGGTCCCCGCCTGGGCCTTCAGCTCCGACGGCGTGCCGTGGGCGATGACCATCCCGCGGTCGATGACCGCCAGGTTGTCGGCCAGCCGGTCGGCCTCCTCCAGGTACTGCGTCGTCAGCAGCACCGTCGTCCCGTCGCCGACCAGCTCCTCGATGACCTGCCACAGGTCGGTGCGGCTGACGATGTCGAGCCCGGTCGTCGGCTCGTCGAGGAACAGCACCGGCGGCCGGTGCACCAACGCGGCGGCCAGATCGAGACGCCGCCGCATGCCGCCCGAGTAGGTCCCGACCGGCCGGTCGGCGGCGTCGCTGAGCCCGAAGCGGTCCAGCAGCTCCGCCGCGCGGTCGAGGATCGACGTCCGAGGCACGTGGGTCAGCCGACCGATGAGCCGCAGGTTCTCCCGCCCGGTGAGGTTCTCGTCGACCGCGGCGTACTGCCCCGCCAGCCCGATGCGCTCCCGCACCGCCTGGGGTTGGCGGCAGACGTCCTTGCCCAACACCTCTGCGTGGCCGTCGTCCGGCTTGATGATGGTCGTCAGGATCCGGACGGCCGTCGTCTTGCCGGCCCCGTTGGGTCCCAGCAAGCCGTAGACCGTCGCGGCCGGAACATCGAGGTCGATGCCCCGGAGCGCTTGCACCTCACCGAACCGCTTCGTCAGCCCACGCACGCGAATCGCGGCGTCGCCCATGCCCTCAGGCTTCCACGCCAATCATTGCCTACGCACCGGATCGCGCCCCGTCCCGGCATCTGCACGAGACGACTCGCCGGTAATCTCGCCGCTCATGGGCATCGTCGACGAAGACGTCGCCGCCGTCAGGGCGGCCTCGGACATCGTCGGCATCATCAGCCAGTACCTGCAGCTCCGCCGCGTCGGTCGCCGCTGGACCGGCCTCTGCCCCTTCCACCCCGAACGCACCCCCAGCTTCTCCGTCAACGCCGAAGAAGGTCTCTACTACTGCCTCAGCGGCGAGACGAGGGTGCTGACCTGGGACGGTGTCAAGGAGATCCGGGATCTGGCGGGCACGACTGCTCGGATCCTGACCGAGAAGGGCCAGTGGGTCGACGCCCCGTTCAAGTCCTTCGGCGTCCAGCCGCTGATGCGGATCACGCTGAGACGCAACGGTCAACAGAAGGTCATCCACGCCACCCCCGAGCATCGCTGGTTCGTCCGGGGGCGCGGCACCCATCGCTACGAGCGCACCACCCAGCAGCTCCGACCTGGTCATGGGTTGGCGTGGTCATTCGGCCCGAGCCGTGTTCGGCAGCTGGCCGAGCTCTCGCCCTTCGGCATCGCCCACGGCATCGTCTTCGGCGACGGAACGAGGACCCGCAATAGCGCCGTGCTGGATCTGCACGGTGACAAGGACGCCCAGCTCCTCAAGTGGTTCCCGCTCAACCGAACCCTGGCCTGCCGCACGGCGGCCGGGAAGGCCTTCACGAAGGTCATGGACCTGCCCCGGTCCTTCAAGGAGCGGCCGTCGCTCGATGAGTCGCCGCAGTACCTGGCTGGCTGGCTGGCTGGCTACCTCGCCGCCGACGGCCACGTCACCGCCAACGGTACCTGCTCGATCAACTCGGCCGATCGCAGAAACCTCGAGTTCGTCCGGGATGTCTGCACACGACTAGGCATCGGCACCTACGGCATCACCACCCAGTCTCGGGCCGGCTTCGCGGACCGCGAGCCGAGCGACCTTCATCGGGTCCACCTGATCGCCGAGGATCTCGACGAGCGGTTCTTCCTCGTCGACCAGCATCGGTTCCGGTTTGCCAACTCGGCGAAGCGGTGGAGCCGGCGAGGTTGGGTCGTCCGGTCGGTTGAAGCGACCGATCGGGTCGAAGAGGTGTTCTGCGCCCAGGTCGAGGGGACCCACAACTTCACCCTCGAAGACAACATCCTCACCGGCAACTGCTTTGGCTGCTCCGCTCGGGGGGATGTGATCACGTTTGTGCGGGAGGTGGAGCACCTCGACTTCGTCGGCGCCGTGGAGTGGTTGGCCGGGAAGGCCGGGGTCACGCTCCACTACACCGACAAGGACCAGGGGGAGGGGCGCAAGCGGCGGGCCCGGCTGGTCGCCGTCATGGAGAAGGCGGTCGACTGGTACCACGAGCGGCTGCTCTCGGCCCCCGACGCCGGCGCCGCCCGGCGCTACCTGCGGGAACGGGGGCTCGACGGCGACGTCGTTCGGGAGTACCGCATCGGCTGGGCGCCCGACTCCTGGGACGAGCTCTGCAAGGCGCTCCGCCTCAACGAGGACGACGCCCGCGACACCGGCCTCGGCTTCCGCAACAGCCGCAACCGGCTCCAGGACACCTTCCGCGGCCGGGTCATGTTCCCCATCAGCGACCCCCAGGGCGACCCGGTCAGCTTCGGCGGCCGCATCCTCCCCGGCACCGAGAGCCCCCACAACCACGGCAAGTACAAGAACACCCCCGAGACCCCGCTGTACCACAAGAGCAAGGTCCTCTACGGGCTCGACCGGTCCAAGACCGGCATCGTCGCCGCCGACACCGCCGTCGTCTGCGAGGGCTACACCGACGTCATCGGCTTCGCCCACAGCGGCGTCCCGCTGGCCGTCGCGACCTGCGGCACCGCCCTCACCGACGAGCACGTCAAGCTGCTGCGCCGCTACGCCCGCCGCCTGGTCCTCGCCTTCGACGCCGACGGTGCCGGTCAGGCCGCCGCCGAGCGCTTCTACCAGTGGGAGCGGGAGCACGACCTCGAGGTCGCGGTCGCCGACCTGCCGGCAGGCCAGGACCCGGCCGACGTCGCCCGCACCGACCCCGAACGTCTCGCCGCCGCCGTCACCGCGGCCACCCCGTTCCTGCGGTTCCGCCTCGACCGGGCCTTCGCCGCCGCCGACCTGACCACCCCCGAGGGCCGGGTCAAGGTCGCCGAGCGGGCGCTGGCCATCGTCGCCGAGCACCCCGTCGAGCTCATGCGCGAGCAGTACCTGATGGAGGTGGCGGACCGCTGCCGGGTCGAGCCCGAGCGCCTGCGCCCCCAGCTGGAGCGGGCGGTCGCCGACCCGTCGCTGCGGGCCGCCGCCCTGCCGGCCGGGACCAAGGCGAAGACCAACAATCGCCGGGATCGCGAGCCCGCCGGCGTCGGAGGCGTCGGAGGAGGAGGCGGCACGAGCGAGCCCGCGCCGTGGATGGACGAGCCGCCGCCCGAGTACTACGACGACCACGGCGACAGCGGCGCCCCCTGGGGCCCGCCGCAGGACCAGCGTTCCCGCACCGCAGGGCCCCGGGGCCAGCGGTCGGGCCAAGGCGCAGGCCGCAGCGGCGCGCCCGCCCGGGACCAGACCGAGGGCCCGGCGCTCGAGGTCTTGCGTCACGCCGCCCACAACCGGGCGGAGGTCGAGCCATGGCTGCGGGTCGAGCTGTTCCGCCGGCCCCAGCACCGGGCTGTGGTCGGGGCGCTCCAGGCGCACGCCAGCATCGGCGAGGCCGTGGCCGCCATGACCTCTGCCCTGGCCGCCGACACCACCGCAGAACCCGCAGAACCCCAGATCGCCGACCTCCTGGCCCGCCTCGCGGTCGACGAACCGACCTCCGAACCCTTCGACGCCGTCAAGCGGCTGGCCACGGAAGTAGCCCGGGCGGAGATGACCGAGTTGCGATTGGGGGCAGGGAGCAGGTCGGATCCGGCCGAAGCGCTGGCAGAATCAGCGTTCTTAGGACACTGCATCGACGGTCTGCGCGCGCCTGATACCAGCATGGCTGCTTTGGATCGGTTGCTAGCCTGGCTCGCGCAACGGGTTGGAGACGGGGGATGACGGAAGCTGCATCGGCGCTGAGTTGGGATGGGCGGGCTCGGCAACTCGTCGACCGCGCCATCGCTCGCGCCCGTGCCACCGAGCGCCCGCTTTCTCAAGACGATTTGGTTCGCCTGCTGCCCGATGTGGAATTGAGTACCGCGGTGCTCGACGAAATTCGGCGGCGCTGTGAGGAGGCAGGTGTGATCCTCGAAGAAGCAGAGGACATCGATCTGGCGATCGTCGAGGGGGGCTTGGCCGTCGAAGCCTCGACTCGCAACGGTCACGGTCGCGAGGCCGCCGCCGCCCGCCGCCGGGCTCGCCTGGTCGGCAAGAAGTCGGGCGAGAACGTCGCCTCCACCTCGGACCCCGTCCGCATGTACCTGCGGGAGATCGGGCGGGTGCCGCTGCTCACGGCCCAGGGTGAGGTCGACCTCGCCATCCGCATCAAAGCGGGCGTCGAGGCGTCGGACCGCTTGGCCGAGGCCGAGGCCGCCGGCGACACCCATGGGCTCAGCGACAAGGAAGCCGACGAGCTGCAATGGCTCGCCGACGACGGCGACGCCGCCAAGAACGCCCTCATCCAGGCCAACCTGCGGCTGGTCGTGTCGATCGCCAAGCGCTACGTCGGGCGGGGCATGCAGCTGCTCGACCTGGTGCAGGAAGGCAACATGGGCCTGATGCGGGCGGTCGAGAAGTTCGACCACACCAAGGGCTTCAAGTTCTCGACCTATGCCACGTGGTGGATCCGTCAGGCCATCACCCGGTCGATCGCCGACCAGGCCCGCACCATCCGCATCCCGGTGCACATGGTCGAGTCGATCAACAAGGTCCACCGGGTCCAGCGCCAGATCGTGCAGGAGCTGGAGCGGGAGCCCACCGTCGAGGAGCTGGCCGAACGGGTCGGTCTCACCCCCGAGCGGGTCCGGGAGATCCAGCGGATATCGCTCGACCCGTTGTCGCTCGACTCGCCCATCGGCGAGGAGGACGACAGCTTCCTCGGCGACTTCATCAAGGACGACGACGCCGACGAGCCGCTCGACATCGCCACCCGGCAGATGCTGCAGGAGGCGGTCAACGAGGTGCTCGGCGAGCTGAACGACCGGGAGCGCGAGGTCGTCCGCATGCGCTTCGGCCTGGGCGACAACACCGAGGCCCGCACCCTCGAGGAGGTGGGCAAGGAGTTCGGGGTCACCCGGGAGCGGATCCGTCAGATCGAGTCGAAGACCCTGGCCAAGCTGCGGCACCCCAACCACGCCCAGCGCCTCCGGGACTACCTCGACGGCGAGTAAGCGGTTCTCGCCCCAAAGCCGGGCGCTGCTACAGTCCTACGACTGCCTTCCGGGGTAGCTCAGCTGGCAGAGCGACGGACTGTTAATCCGTTTGTCGTGGGTTCGAGCCCCACCCCCGGAGCCATTGCTTGCTGCCGCTGCCCGCTAGCGTCGGCGGGGTGCTGCTCGAGCGGGATGCAGCGCTGGCGGAACTGGAAGCTGCTGTCGACCGAGTGACGACGGGCGGTCAGGGCGAGCTGGCCGTGGTCACCGGTGAAGCCGGTGTGGGGAAGTCGTCGCTCGTGGGCCACTTCACCCGGACCGGGGCTCCCGGCGAGGTGCTCTGGGGCGCGTGTGACAGCCTTCGCGCCCCCCGCCCCCTCGGCCCGCTGGTCGACATCGCCCGTTCGATCGGGGTCACGACCAGCGCCCGTGACGCCCTGTTCGCCGCGATCTACGAGCACCTGCAGGCGGTGCCGAAGGCCGCGGTGGTCGTGGTCGAGGACGTGCACTGGGCCGACGCGGCGACCCTCGACCTGCTCACGATGCTGGGTCGGCGCATCGACCGGACCCGTGGGCTGCTGGTCATCACCTACCGCGACGACGAGCTGGACCCCGAGCATCCGCTGTGGCCGCTGCTGGCCGACGTCGCCGGCCATGTCCGAGCCCGGATCGCGGTGTGCCCGCTGTCCCTGGACGCGGTGGTCACGCTGGCGGGCCAGCACGCCGCGCCGGACGTCGACGCGGCCGCGCTCCATCGCGTGACCGGGGGCAATCCGTTCTATGTGACCGAGTGCCTGGCTGCCGGTAGCACTGCGGTGCCGTCAACCGTGCGGGAGGCGGTGCTGGCCCGGGCGGCTCGCCTGTCGCCGCCGGCCCGGCGGCTCCTGGACGTCGTGGCGGTGGTCCCGGGCGCCGCGGACCTGGAGCTGCTCGGCGACACCGGCGATGCGCTGGACGAGGTCACCGCCCGCGGCATCCTCGTCGCCGGCGCCGGCCAGGTCGCGTTTCGCCACGAGCTGGCCCGGTTGGCGATCGACGGGGCGTTGGGGCCGGCGCGGCGTCGGGCCCTTCACCAGGAGGTCCTGGCCACGCTCCTGGCTGCCTCTCCTCCCGTGCCGGCAGCCCGCCTGGCCTACCACGCGGGTGAGGCGGGCGACGTCGCCGCCGTCCTGGAACATGCCCCCGAGGCGGCGGAGCAGGCGGTCGCCGTCGGCGGGCACCGCGAGGCCGCCGCGCTGCTCGGGCAGGCGTTGCGCTTCGCCGACCGCCTGCCCGCACGCGACCGTGCCGCCCTGTGGGCCCGGCTGGGGGCCGAGGCCCACTACCTCGGCCAGCCCGAGATGGCGATCGACGCCTACCGGCAAGCGATCGACGGCTACCGGCGGCTGGGCGACCGGGCCCGGGAAGGCGAGCTGCTGGCCGCGCTGGCCGGGCCCTACGGCGAGCTCGGCCGGCAGGCGGACAGCCGCGCTGCTGTC
>Ga0209382_10001622_pt1 | contig 34948 bp, 27 predicted proteins | sample SoiMetdeltSBSDD5_FD_187599 | JGI IMG/M metagenome (GOLD analysis project Ga0209382, IMG submission 187599) | Bulk soil microbial communities from a Populus tree surrounding site in Tennessee, USA - Soil MetaG P. deltoides SBSDD5 (SPAdes) (version 2) | ecosystem: Environmental > Terrestrial >... | reverse complement strand
CGCGCCACCGATATCGCGTCGGGCGTCGATTCGGAAGTCGCCCAGGCCGAATTCATCAGCAGTCTGTTTCCTGGCGTCGGATTCGGCCTGCACAGCGGCGTGCCGGACGTCGACGGCTCGCGCTCGACCGGCGCCGATGGTCTTCGAATTGGTTCGAGCGGCATTCTCACGCTCGGGCCCGACGGCACCGCCACGTCGGGGACACTCTACGTGCGGGGGCAGAGAGGGCAGTATGCGATCAGGACTCTGGGAATTACCGGTCGCACGCGTGTGCTGCGCTTCCATCCTGGAACCGACCAATGGCGACGAACTGATCGAACGACGGGGAGAACCGCGCCTGCCAGCGGAAGTGCTCGGGATGCCGCAGGCCACGCTTCCCCCGGGATGTCCGGTCGATGTCGTCGACCTGAGCTCGCAAGCATCCAGGTCCAGAGCGCGCGCCCGCTCCGTCCCGACAGCCTCGTACTTGCGCGTGTCGTTGTCGGTGAGCAATCGGTGACGATTCGTGCGGTCGTCCTTCGATGTTCGGTGTGGGCCGTCGATCCCGAAGCGTTGACCTACCGGGCGGGATTGCGGTTCGAGGAGCTGTGCCCGCCGATCTGGGAGGAACTGGCGCGCAGGGCGCATCTGCTTCATGCGCCGCTGTAGCGCCCGGGCCGCAGGTAGCAAGCAGCGGGGGGCAAGGCCGGCACTCGCCGGCGGTGGTGGGCGCATTTCATGTTCAGCAGCACACATTGAGCTGACGACTGTCAAAAAGGGCCGTTCACCGATTTGAGGACCGCGATCTGAGGTGATCCCCGGCCGCCTGCGCGGACCGCAAATAGGGTGGGCGGTCTGCTCGGCGGCCTAAGATGGGCTGAATGGGAATACCTCGTGTCGTGACCAGAAGCCGTGTTCGTCACTGCACATCAGCCATGCTTCGGTCGCGCGACAGCGAATCGGCAAATGGCTAGAGACGTCTCGATCGATCGCGTTGAGCACGTCGGCTGCCACACGATCCGCTACGGTCAGGTGAGGAATCACCAGAGAAAACGCTCCACCATACGGCGGGAATTCTGGCCACCGGTGCACCAGCTTCTCCGTTAGCTGAACAAATGGTGCCGATGGTTCTGGATGCAAATACGCCGTCGCGGGAAACCGACGAACCTCGACCAGTGAGAAATCAAATGCGGGAAGGAGACCGAACAGTTTCTGAAGAGCGCCAGCTGCCTCGTCGACCCTCGATGGATGCGCAAAGGGGTACAGCAGAGTAATGTGCGCGGGAACTCCGTAGCAGGCCTGCGGGTCGTGAAGCCGGCGCAGATGACCAACAGCGGTGTCTGCTTCGGGGATCGGCAGGATGATGCCTGATTCACGGGGGCATCAATCCTGCGGCCCGAGTCGATGCCGTCATCTTCGCGACCCATCGTTGTTTCGCTACTCTTCGAGACAACAAACGCGATCCCACGACGGACTTCCAGGGGCGATCCATATCCACGATCCGTCTGACGACCATGCGTTGACAAGAGGCCTCGTGTTGTTGAGCCGGGAGAAGTTTCGACGGTCGCGGTTTTGTTCAACGACCCCTTGCCCGTCGGCGATGGACTGACCAGACCGTTCGCCGGGCACGACAACCAGCTGCACGCGCGCTTCGCCCGAAACACAGCCGTTCGTTCGGGCGCTCATCGCGAAACCCGCCATTGAAACTCTGGATCTAGCCGGCCAGAAGAACGTGCAGCATCGATGGCCGCCAAGAAATTGAGGTGCGGAACTCAGAAACGAATTACTCGCACCGTCTATATGAACAACCGATCAGGAGGCCTATGCTCATCTCCGTCGTGAATCACACGAGCGGCAAGTTGTCCGACGAGGCGGTTCAGGAGGGAATCCGCGCTGTCAACCGCCAAATTGCCCACGACTTCAAACCGTATTGGCACCTCTCAGCCGAACTGCGCCTCGAGGGTGCCGTTGGCCCGAACCCTGACCCGGAGGCTCTTCCAGAGCTTCGCGGCGACGCGATCATTTACCTCTGGGATGACGTCGATGTGGACGACGCACTCGGGTACCACGACCTTCATGCTCGCGGTGTCCCATTCGGATTCGTGTTCACGGAGCTCGTGAAAGAACTCAAGGAACCGTGGACGGTCACGTTCTCCCATGAGGCACTGGAGCTCGTTGGAGACGCTGAAGCCAATCGTCTGGTTGCGGGTCCTCATCCGGGAGACCCGGACCAGGAAGTATTTCACTGGTACGAGATGTGTGACGCCGTTCAAGACGAGAAGTACAAAGTCGATGGCATTTTCGTCTCCAACTTTCTTCTGCCGCTCTACTTCACGCGAGACACTGAGATCGGCGGGCGAAACGACTTTCTCGGGAAGCGACACGAAGGCAAGCCGCTGGAGTCGTTCGGCATCAATCCTGGTGGCTACGTCGGATTCTACAACCCGAAATCAGGAAAGCACGAGACGTTCGCACTACGGGCAGACACGCGAGCGAAGGAACGGCTTGCAATCAAAGGTAAAGCGCAGCTGACCCGCCGCTCCATGCGATATAAGTCGGGGATGATGTTCGAATCGCGGGCCGAGGCGGAGATTGCTCCTGGAGCCAGATCTTCTCGCCGCGCACAGAGAAAGAGGAGCAGGCCAACACGCCCGGTCGAGATGATCGACGCCGCCGCAAAGCGGCCAGAACTCGGTTGACCCAAGTCGCGGCACGAGCGCGCGGATTGCGCAGCGGCGCCTCTCTGCACGCCGCTCGGTCCAACTGAGACCGAGGGCTAGTGTGTGAGGAGGGGCATCCCTCTACCTCTGAAACGGCCAGCTACGTGTAATCCGCCTTTTCGAGCCCTGATCAAAAAGACCGAAGCCCCTCCGGGTCATATCTCACGATGACGCTGAGCGAGCCACCTCTGCAATGGGCTGGTCGCATGTGTGACCGCCGGAGTCGTGGGCGATGGCGCCGACAGAAACAATGCGGGCCGCACGTGGCTCACGAGTGTTGGTGAAAACGAGATTGATGTCCGTCTACCTGTGACTGACGGTGGTTAAACTCGGCCACCCTACGAAAGCAGGATTCAATGGCGGACTTTGGAACGGCCGGCAAGAGGACTGTTCGCGCCAGCGAGGTCGGAGGTACGGTCAACGCCACGAAGGGCGAATTCCTGATATGCACACTCGACGTGAAAGGCGCTGTGCCCGTCTTCACGTTTGCCTGCACCCACAACGCCGCGATTCACAAGCCCGACGGTCCCCCCGTGAGCCGGTATCAGTGGTCGGTCTACGACATCGCGAACAGCCGCACCACCGGTGACGTCCACATCCTCACGTTGCAGTTCAATGGCGGCGCGCTCTCCTACCGGTATCGAATGGAGCTCTTCGACGAGAACATGGCGCTCCTGAAGACACTGAAAGACATCGACTACGAAACCTCGGATCCCGCTGACGTCGCAAACGAGCCCATTCGCCTGCGGACGAAGTGACCGGGAATGAAAGGGAGGATGGCCATGGGCAGATGGGTGCCCCTCACTCTGTCGGTCTTGATCGTATCGAACGCAGCAGTCGCTCGTGCCCAGGACAACCCCACGCAAGATTTCACCGACTGGTTGAACAGGCGCCTGCAGGCGGCGGTTGCGCCGGTCGTCGGCGCGTCCACGCCGGGGAAGCAGGTGGAGACCCCGAGCATCGCCGACAACTCGACCGCGCTCGTCGACAAGGCAGGTGCGCCGGACCTGATTGGCATCGCGATGCAGTTTTTCAATCTGGGCAAGGATCGCGAGGGCACACCCATGTCGGTGACGCTCTCGGCCTTCACGCTTCGGACCGCGATCCTGGGACTCGATCCGAGCCGGCCGGAAGTATATGCAGCCGGCCGCAACTGGCGTCGTCTCAGCGCCTCGGTTGGCCGTGAGACAGATCCTGCCGCCACCAGCGCCGGCGACGCCCAGCTGATTGGCGTCAAGGTGCTCGCGTGGGACCGTCGCGATCCCACGCGGCCGGAGAATGTGCGGGCGCTCCAGGACGCACTGAAAAGTGGAAAAGATGTGGCGTTGGCGATGCAGGCGGTGATCGATGAGGTTGGAGGCCGGCTGGCCGCGCGTGAGCTCAAGAAGCGTCGCGAGAGCCTGACAGACGATGAACTCCAGACCTTTATCGAGAACCGTCTTGGCGCGAAGCAGCATGCAGAGACGCTCAAAAACCTCACTGACGAGGACCTCGCGGCGATCGACGCGCTGCTGGTTGAGCGGTTGGCCCCGGTGCTTCGCGCCCAGCGCGACGAGTCGAGCCGGACCATCAAGGCGCTCAAGCAGGCCCCTCAGCTGTCGTTCTCGTATCAGGCAAAACTGCGCGACGGGGACGCCGGCGGGGCAGACGAGCAGACCTGGCAGGGCCTCTTCGACTATGGTGTCGCCAGTCGGATGAGCGTGTCGGTCAACGGCGCTTTCTCGCTCGTGAGCCGGCCCCAGATGGACGCCAGTTCCGGTGGGCGAGTAGGCGTCGAGGCGCAGTTTCAGCTGACGGGCGGCGGCTCCACCCTGGCCGACCTGCTGCGCGCATCGGCGCCGATGACGCTCAGCGTGTCGTATCTCGGCGTCTGGGACGACATAGTCGAGGACACGCAGAAATTTCAGACCAAGCTCACGATTCCCCTTCCTGCGCTCCTCAAGGGACTGTCGTTGCCGATCTCGGTCACCGTGGCCAACCGCCGTGAGCTCATCGACGAGATGGACGTTCGGGGCCAGTTCGGGTTTACCGTGGACTTCTCTAAGTTCCAGAACGCGCTGCGCTCCGTTGCGAGGTAACCATGCCAGGACAGAACCCACCGCTGTCGAACGGCGTCTTCCACCGACTGACGCTGGATGAATTCCAGGAACTGCTGGCGCAGGTGAGGCTTCAGCGCGAGGTCGACTCGGTCCACCTGCACCATACCTGGAAGCCCAGGCACGCCGATTTCAACGGCGTCGACACCATCATCGGCATGTGGCGCTTTCACACGCAGACCAACGGCTGGTCGGACATCGCCCAACACCTGTCAATCGATCCTGACGGCGGGTGTTGGACCGGCCGTCATTGGGACCGGCCGCCGGCGAGCGCCAGTGGCCACAACGGGTCGAGTGTCTCCGGACCGTTCATGATCGAGATGATCGGAGACTTCGATAGCGGGCAGGATCCATTCGAGGATCCGCAGCGGCACACCGCGCTGAGCGTGCTCGCGCTGCTGCTCGATCGCTTCGATCTCCCGACATCGTCTATCCGGTTCCACAACCAGATGTCGACGAAGACCTGTCCGGGAACGTCCATCGATCGCCCCGCACTACTGAGCGAAGTCGAGGCCATGCGTGGCGCTCGCAGGGCTGTCACACCTGCCGGACGCTCCCCATTTTCGTCGGCGGACGTCGAAAGCTCGCTGTTCCGGGCGATGGCGTTCATGAGCGCGGCGGCAGCGGCGGTGCCAGGATCCCGAGCCCCATTCGATGTCGTCACCGAAACGCTGGGCGCCGAACCCACCGAATCAGACGAGATCGCGACACGGGGGCGTGCGCGCCTAGCGGAGTCAGCCCTCGAGGAAGCCGCGCGTCAGGCGCGAGACGTGGACGTGACGCTCACGCCGGCGGTGAAGGAATCACTCAAGCCGTACGTCGTGAATCTGCGTCGCGGCAAGTTTTCGAGCGAAGGCGAATTCACGACTACCAAGGAGGAGGTTGACGCGATCTTCGACGTCCATCTTCCGAAAGCGCTCGCCACCGCCGGGGGACGGCCGCTGCACATCGTGTTCTACGCTCACGGGGGTCTCGTCGGCGAGAAGGACGGCCTGGGCGTCGCGTTGAAGCACGTGGACTGGTGGCGTGCCAATGGCGTCTACCCGATCTACTTCGTCTGGGAGACCGATCTCCTCTCGTCAATCATCACCGTGATCCTGGCCGAACTCGGGATCCAGCGGACTGCTGCGCGCGATGCGCTCGACTTCTTCGACAACCAGATCGAGGACGCAGCCCGCCGAGTGCATGCCAACCGCTTCTGGGCAGACATGAAGCACGTGGCGGAGCTTGCGTCGGCACTCGACGGTGGCGCGCGGTTCGTCGCGAAGCGGATTGGCGATTTCTGCAAGACGCACGGGACGGCAGTGAAAGTTCATGCGGTAGGGCATAGTGCGGGATCCAACTTTCACGGGTTCTTTCTCCCGCCCTGCCTGGACGCCGGAGTTCCAAGAATAGAGACGCTGCAGTTCCTCGCCCCGGCGATCACCGTGGACGGATTCTTCGCCACGCTCGCGCCCAAACTCGGCAGCATCGGTCCACTCACGATGTTCACGATGAAGGACTCGTTCGAGCAGGACGACAACTGCAAACGCGTCTACAACAAGTCGCTGCTGTATCTCATTCACAAAGCCCTCGAGGATCAACGCGAGACCGATCTGCTCGGGCTGGAGATCTCGGTCCGGCGCGATCTACGGCTCCGACGTTTCTTCGGGTTGGAGGGCACGCCAAGTCCGAAGGGAAACGAGGTCGTGTGGTCCGTAACCACGGGCGATCGCCGATCGTCGTCCGAATCGACGAGCCACGGAGGCTTCGACGACGATCCCGCGACGATGAACAGCGTGTTGCGCCACCTTCTCGGCCTCAAGGGCTCCGATGACGTGGCACAGGAGTTCGTGCAACCCGTGCGGCGTGCCGATGTCGAGGCGTGGACGGACGGTGCGGCTGCTGTTCTCGACCGGGCGGCTGGTGTCGCCGTGTCACAACCGGCTGCCCCCCCCAGCAGAGGACCGCAGCCGTCCACGGCGCCGGCCGGCGGTCGAGGCGCCCGCCGTGCCCTGTGCGTCGGCATCAACAACTACAGGCGGAACCCACTCCGTGGGTGCGTGGCCGATGCAGAGCGGTGGGCCGCCACGTTCCAGGCGCTCGGCTTTGTGCTCGAGCCGGCAATCCCGGAAACGCAGGCGACGGCCAACCGGATTCTGTCGGCGCTTCGGGATCTGGTTCGACGAAGCCAGGCCGGCGACGTGGTCGCCTTCCAGTTTGCCGGCCACGGCACGACCCTTCCCGACCGAAGCGGCGACGAAGCCGGCGGTGATTCGCCAGGTCAGGACGAAGCGCTCTGTCCCTACGACTTCACTGAAGGCCAGTTCATCGTGGACGATGAGCTCGCCGAGGTGTTCGATGACGCAGGAGACCGTGGCGTGGCGGTGACGAGCTTCATCGACTGCTGTCATTCCGGAAGCATCACGAGGCTCGGCGAAGGACCAGCGACAGACGACACGGCTCGGTCGGCCGATGAGCGGCCGCGGTTCGTCGAAGCGACGCCATCCGAGATCGCGCGGCATCTGGAACGGCGGCGCGGACGGCGCGCCGGTCGCGGTGCGACCGGACGAAGCCGCGCGGCGCAGCGCGACGTGTTGTTCTCCGCCTGCCGCTCCGTCGAGGTGGCATGGGAGAGCAATCAGCAGGGCGACTTCACGCGCCTCGCCACGCCGATCCTGCGCGAGGCGGGCCAGTCGACCCATGGAGCGCTGCTCCAGCAGATCGCGGCGGCGTTTGGCGCCAATCCGCGCCAGCATCCCGAGCTGCATCCCGCAGGTGCCTCCGGACATCTCCTCTTTGGCGGCAGTGCTGGTGGGTTCGCGAGCACGGCTGCGCCAGACCGTGCCGCTGCCGCCGGAACCGTACCGCAGTCGACCGAGGTCGCGACGCTGCTGCGTGCGATCGCCGACCTCTTGGCGAAATAGCGTGAAAGACACTCCCAAGCCTCCGCCGCCTGGCGACACGCCGGAAGCAAAGGCGCAAGCACAGAGCGGGTCCGTCCGCGAGCCCGGACTGCCGCCGCCCGCAGTGGCGTCCGGCGAACCCCAATGCCGTCCGCTCGGGTTCACGATTGGTAGCCGTGTGGCAGCCGCCACTCTGACACGCCCCTATTCAAGGCAGCGTGGAGATCCGCTTTACCGCCGTCTTCGCGTCTATGCACTCGATCCGAATATGTCCCGCCTCGATGGGGCCGTGGCCACCATCGCCGTCCCGTACGAGCCGCTGCCGCCCGGGCCGTCGGGAGCACTGTTCGAGGTCGTGGACTTCGACGCGAGCCGCGGCCGGCACTACGCGCAGGTCGATTTGGAGAACCCATTCCTGCTCATGCAGGATGGACGTGAGGCGTCCGCAGCCGACCCGCTTTTCCATCAGCAGATGGCTTACGCAGTGGCAAGCCGCGTGTACTTTTCGTTCAAGCTTGCGCTCGGCCGGGATCTGGCGTGGGGCTTCGCGCGGCCAGGCAGACGCCGACTGCGCATCAGGCCGCATGCGTTTCGAGGACGGAACGCGTATTACAACAGGCTGGACGCAGAACTGGCGTTCGGCTACTACGCTGCGGATGAGGAGCCCGGTCCCAGGAACATCCCGAAGGCGACGATCTTCACCTGCCTGTCACACGACATCATCGCGCACGAAACGACGCATGCCCTCCTCGACGGGCTGCGGGCCAGCTTCATGATCGCCACCGGCCCGGATGTGCTGGCGCTTCACGAGGCGATCGCAGATCTGGTTGCCATCTTCCTGCATTTTCAGTACCCGGCCGTCGTTCGCAGCGCACTGCAGCGCGCGCGGGGCGATCTCCAGCAGCCGACGATGCTGAGCGACCTGGCGCAGCAGTTCGGACAGACGACTGGCGCGGGTCGGGCATTGCGGTTCGCTCTGGAGGAGTTGCGCGCGGAGGGCAGGCTGTCGACGTACGATCGCCGCAAGTCCAGCCACGCTCTTGGCGGCGTTCTCGTTGCGGCCGTTTACGAAGCGTTCGTGACCGTCTACAAGCGGAAGACGGCGCAGGTCCTGCGGCTGGCCACGGGTGGGTCAGGACTGGTGCCGCAAGGCGCGCTCGATTCGGATCTTCTCGACGCCCTCGCTGAAAGGGCGAGCAAGCTCGCAAGGCAGTTCCTCACGATTTGCATCCGTGCGATCGACTATTGCCCGTCTGTGGACGTCGAGTTCGGCGAGTATCTGCGCGCGATGGTCACCGCCGACGCCGACCTGGTACCCGACGACCCTTGGGCCTATCGTGAGGCGTTGATCGATGCCTTCCGCCGGCGCAACGTCGTGCCAGCGAGTGTTCCCAGTCTTTCCGAAGAGGCGCTACGTTGGGAGCCGGCGTCCGAACTCCCAGCCATTCGCGCGCTTCATTTCTCCGAGCTGAAATTCGCTGGCGATCCGGCCACCGCCGCCGGTGAAGCGGAGTTGTCGCGGCAGGCGTGCGAACTCGGAAAGGCAATCGTGGCTACACCCGATTCGCTTGCGGCGTTCGGGCTCGCCGCCGTCGGCGACCAAGGAGCACAGGAGCCCGTTGTCGAGTCGATACGCAGCCTGCGGCGGGTAGGTCCCGACAATCAGGTCGTGTTCGATCTCGTGGCCGAAATCACTCAGGGCCGGAAGGCGCCTCTCTACGACGGCGGACCGATGTTCCCCTTCCTCGGCGGAGCGACGGTGATCATCGGGCCAGAAGGGAACGTGCGCCACACGATTTATAAGCGCGTGCTGAAGGAGGAGCGGCTGGAGGCCCAGCGCCAGTTCCTGCAAAGCGAGGAAGGTTCGCGGTATTGGGTGGAGCAGGATCGAACGTTGACCCCGAGGCCGGCTCCCTTCGCGTTACTACACGATCGAAATCTCGACTGAGCGGTGTCATCGGATGAGCGCGTAGTGTCCGGGTCTCAGGATGGGTAAAGCACGGCCGAGCGACGACGGGCACGTCGCTCAACTGCTGCCGGAGGCACGGCGATGAATTGATCCAGCCCGCGGCTTGTGGGAGCATCCCGCAGTCGCAATCTAGCATGCTGTCAGCAGTCTTTTCGACGGCTGATATTTCCGGCGGCGTCCAACCCGGGCGGTCGTCCATCTCCGCGCCCGGCCCCGAGGCGTCCGTCGTGGAGGCCCCACGAACATGTCTCCGAACAATCCTTCAGACGGCCGGGCAGAGCGGCACCTGCGAGTCGAGGCGGGCGCGGCGCAGTGGCAGGAGTGCGACGAGGCGCAGCAGCAGGCGTATCTGCGCATCGCAGAGATGATTGCCGAGGCCATTCGTGACATGCCGCCGCTCGATGCACCGCCGGGGGAGAAGGACGCCGTTCGGAGATCGCGGTCGGCGTTCGTCATCGGCGGGAGGGGAACGGGAAAGACGACCGTGCTCGACACGTTGCGACGCGACTCGCAACCCCGCACGCTCCGTGATGAGAAGCTGACGCCGATCAGACCAGGAATGGACGACAGAGGGCGTCGGCGACAGCAGGAATGGGCGACTCAGCGGCAGGATCTCCTGCAGCAAATCCGCGGCCGGGTCGTCTGGCTCGAAACGCTGGACATGGAGCCACTGCCGCCGGAAACGAACCTGCTGGCATCGATCCTCGTCCGTCTCGAAGCAGCTGCGAAAGGACTTGGCGGGGAAGGGGCAGCGGCAACCCGAAAGCCCCGGCTGACCCGCGGGCTCATCGAGCCGAGTTCTGATTACCACAGCGCCCTCCTGGACCTGCAACGGCTGCAGAACGACGTCGCCCTGGCATGGGAAGGCAACCTGCGGGAACGCCGAGGGTCGCTCGATCCGGACGCGTACGCGGTCGAAGTGATGCGCGTGGAAACCTCGCGCCTGTCGTTGAATTCGAAGTTCGACAATACGCTTCGCAAGCTCGCGCAGAACGTGTTTCGCGGCCGCGATGTCGACGACGTCCTGTTCATCCTGCCCGTGGATGACTTCGATCTGAATCCGCCGATCTGTCTCGATCTGCTCCGGCTTCTTCGACTGATTTCGATTCCGCGGCTGTTTACCATCGCGCTCGGCGATTTGAACGTGGCGTCGACGGTGCTGTCGTTGAAACTCTCGAACGACCTAGGCTCGATCGTGCGCCGTCTCCAGTTTCCGATGCTCGCCGTGGTGCCCGCCACGGTCGCGTCGCTGGCCGGCGACGTGTCGGCGAATGCCATACGCAAGCTTCTGCCGCCCGCTCAGCGGGTCCAGCTGTGGCCAATGAGGCTGCCGGAAGCCATGAATTTCCGTCCACTCGGTTCGACCGATCTCGGCGCTTCCCTGAGCCGTGACGGTCTCCTTGCCATCGGCTCCCTTCTGCAGTTGTCGTGCGAGCACCGCCAGCCGTCGCGTCTTGTACACTCGCGCAGCCGCGGCGTAGACTCCATCGTCGGCGCCAATGCTCCCGGCGTTCCGGTCCTGCATCGACCACGTGACGCCGGCAACGGGATTTCCAGTCGCGTCCCGGGCTTCGAACGCCTGGCTGTCGCCGCCTTTCAGCTCCACACTGGAAGGCACGATGTTCAGCAGATCGGGCACGATTCCTCCTCGCGCTCGCGATGGATGCGTCAGAGTCGACGGACGGCGGATTAGACGGACAGTCTGTTCCCTTTCGCTTCCGGCCCGCGAATGGCTGCCCTCGAATTGGTGCAGAACAACGCACCAGTGTGAACAGTCTCGGACGGTGAGGAGTGTCGTCGTGTGGCGATGGGGGCACGTCGTCGCGGAAGCGGAATGCTCGCTGCGGTGCCAACGCCCTCGAGAAAAGTAGAACGGTGTCCGTCTATTGAGCTGTTCGAACACTGTTTTTTCGCGAGGCACTATGGCTGTCACAACCGCCCAGCACATCCCGAATCGGGACAGCGTCCCTGTGTCCCCGTCGAGCGGGCAGTTCCTTTTCTTTCGTGTCACCGCCAAGGGGCCAAGCGCGCGGTTCCAGTTCGCCAGCGACGACTACTTGCCTGTCCTGGCTGAATGAAGCAGGGTCGCCGGTGCTGCGTGGCGGTTGCTCCGCTCTGGCACCGGCGTGGCGCGGCGAGGGTCGCGGCCCATCAGGTCCACACCATCCGCCGTACTCGCACCATAGGGAGGAACACATGGCCAAAAGATCCCGCAGGTCAGTCCGTCGGACGAGGACGGCTCGTCGTCCGAAATCTTCCAGATCCAGCACCAACGCCGTCGCCGAGATGGAACCGATGGCGGATGCCGAAAAAGATATCGACGGGTGTGATGTGGACTTCACTCAAGGTGCCATTACAGAGGACGCGGACTTGCCGCCTGCGCGAGGCGGCGTTGAAACCGTGCGAACACCGCGGCGACGAACGGTCAAACGGAGGTGAGCGATGGCGTTTTCACTGACGTGGTTGCCAGATGTCTTGTTGGATGCCGGGTTGAAAGTGGCCGAGCAACCCGGATGGGAAACGCGGGGGCGCGGAGAGATGGGCGTCGTGCGAGGTGTGATGTGTCACCACACCGCCGGCGCGAGAACGGGCAACATGCCGAGCCTTGGCGTGGTCACCAACGGGAGACCGGATCTATCAGGTCCGTTGGCGCAGCTCTGTCTCGGGCGTGATGGCACATTCTTCGTCGTTGCTGCGGGCCGCGCCAATCACGCCGGCGGAGGGAACTGGCAGGGCATTACGACCGGCAATAGCAGCTTCATCGGAATAGAGGCCGAGAACACGGGCCAGACAACCGGACCCAATGCCGACCCGTGGCCGGCCGTCCAATTGGACGCGTATCGGAGGGGAGTCACCGCGATTCTCACGAAGCTCCGGGCGGACTCGATCATGTGTTGCGGCCACAAGGAGTACGCGCTGCCGATGGGACGCAAGCCTGATCCTACGTTCGACATGGATGACTTTCGTATGAAGGTCGCCGCGATCATAGGCGGAACGGCGCCGCTCCCATCGATCGTCCCTGCAGTCGACGCCGAGAATCGCCCAACGCTGCGACGTGGTGCGACGGGCGATTTGGTGCAGCTCGTCCAAAGAAAGGTTGGCGTTACGGCGACGGGCAGCTTCGATGGCAACACGGAGGCGGCGGTGAGACGATTCCAACGCGCCCACGGCCTCGTTCCCGACGGGATTGTGGGACCGCGGACGTGGGCGACACTCATGGTCGTCGAGCCGTGATTTCGTGAGCGTGCGAGCGTCAGTACGCTTCGAGCACGACCGATTTGCTCATCTCTGCGTCGTAGTTCACGGCGGTCACTCCGGCGAGTACAGATGCTGGCGGACCCGGCGACGCAGGTGGGGGCAGCCGGCTATCACCGGCTCGAGCCGAGGATTTCGAAGAATGATGCGCTGGTTCGGATCCCGTTGTAGAAGTTTGTGAGGTTGAATCTTTCGTTGGGCCCGTGCATTTGATCGTTGGGAAGAGCGAAGCCCATCAGGACGGTGGGCAGGTGCATGAACTCAAGCAACATGTTCACGACTGGAATCGTTCCGCCGCATCGAAGATACACCGGAGACGAGCCGAATCCCAGTGTGTACGCTTCGGCTGCGGCGCGAATCGCCGGATGGCGAAGTTCCATGAGCGCCGGTTTTGCCCACGAGAGTGCGCGCACGTCCGCGCGCACGGTAGTGGGCGTGACGCTGGCGATATGTTCGCGAAACAGCCGCTCGATCTGGTAGGGATCCTGATTCGGAACAAGGCGGAAGCTCAGCTTCGCCGCCGCCCGTGCCGGAATGATTCCCTTGCCACCAATTCCCTGGTAGCCGCCGGAGATTCCGTTGATCGTGAGTGCCGGACGTATGGTCGTTCGTTCCGACAGGCTGTAGCCCGACTCACCCCAGCCGCGCTCTGCCTGCGCGTCACGAAGAAAGCGTGAATCAGACGGACTGACGCGGGACAGATAATTGCGTTCCTCGGATGTGAGATGAAGGACGTGGTCGTAGACGCCTTTGATCGCAATCCGGCCCTCCGCGTCGTGGAGGCTCGCGATGATTTCGCAAAGTGCCTCAAGTGGATTGTGAACGGCGCCTCCGAAGATTCCGGAATGTAGATCGCGCCGCGGCCCCGTAACTTCGAGCTCGAGGCCAAGCGAACCGCGCAAGGCGTAGGTGATCGCTGGCTGTCCCAGGTCTGCGATCGGCATGTCCGACATCACCGCGACGTCGGCATCGAGCAGGGGCTTGTTCGCCGTCACGAACGACCGCAGATGTGGACTGCCAATCTCCTCCTCGCCTTCAAACATGCATTTCACATTTACGGATAGGCGGACGCTCGTTCGCAGCAGGCACTCGATGGCTTTGACATGAGCGAACATCTGGCCTTTGTCGTCGCACGAACCGCGCCCGTATATGCTGCCCTGACGAACTGCAGGCTCAAACGGCGGCGACCGCCACTCACCGATCGGATCTGGGGGTTGAACGTCATAGTGACCGTAAATTAAAACGGTTGGGCGGTTCGGGCCGACATTCGAGTGCGCATATACGATGGGATGCCCGGCCGTTGGAAAGACGCGGACTCCACTCAAGCCAATACGCCGAAGATGTTCGGCCAGCCAATCGGCGCACTGTCGCAGATCCCGGGCGTGATCCGGTTGGGCGCTGACGGTAGGAAACCGAATGAATTCCTTGAGTTCATCGACAAACCGTGACGCGTGACGACGGAGGTACTCTTCGAGGAGGCTGGTCTGGGCGGCGGGCTTCGCGAGAAATTCCCAAGTGGACCGAGGCGGCGCGTTGGCACAGCTAGTGATGACAGGGCTATTCGCCGTTCTTGTCCACATGTCGGTCCTCCAGCAGTCCGTACGTCGCCTGGCACGATCGAAGTTCGTCGAGGCTGCCTGGAATCCGGTTCGAAGTCGCATGCTGCCGACCTTGACAACACGCGATCGGGGGCGCCTCACCATGCCCACTCGAGTTTCCAGTACGGACACGAATCAGGCGAAGCGTGATTCGGCGAACGAGGTGGACGGCGCTCGCTCAGAACGTGACGATCAGGCGATCGCCGCGGCGGACCCACGTTGCCTGCCCACGCATCGGCTCGCGGACATCCGGCGGCGCTTGCCGGTCCGTCATCTCCATCAGCCACTCATCGTGTTCGCCCTGCGTCTGGTCACCCGCCAAGACGTCGCCGCGGTTGCGTGCCGACTGCGGCGAAGCTACGCCCTCTTCCGGGAAGGCGGACGCGAGCCTGGGCGTGAACCGTCGGGCCGCTGCGATGATCGCGCCGAGGACCACTCGCTGCGCTTCCTCTGGCGTGGGTCGGTGGCCGATGCTGGCCAGTCGTTGAGCGGCGAGACGCGACGCCATGTGTGTCAGGCGGACGAAACGCCGGGCCAGGCGTAGACGCTTGTGCAGGGGACCTCCGCCGGGCGCCGGGTGCTGCGCTTCCATCTGCGCCGATTCCAGCTCGCCGCGGAATAGCTTGCCGAGGAGTCCGCCTAGAAACTGCTCCTGGACGTAATTTGCACCCTCCGCCTCCAACTCGCGGCCGAATAGCTTCCCGATCAATCCGCCCAGGAGGAACTGCTCTTCCTCCGCCTCGAGCTGCTGTTCGCCCAACAGGCCTTTCAGGACGCGCCCGAGGAAGCGCTCCTCTTGTTCGTTCTCGGGATCGATTTCACCGAACAGTCCCCGGACGATGTTCCCGAGGAAGTACTCTTGCTGGTTTTTGGGAGGGCGCCGCCGCGACCCGCCACCGAGACCTCCGAGCAACGATCCCGCCACGCCCTTTAAAAGAGGCGCCGCGAGCTTGAGCGCGGGCAGGATGAACGGCAGAAAGTGGTCGAGCTCCTGTTCGCTGTGCGCTTCCAGCATCTCTTGCGCAAGGGTCAGCTCCCGCTCAGCGGACAGTGGCGCGGTGGCGCTCATTCGGTTCGGCATCATGTTGACCTCCTCCACGCCGGCGCGGCGGGTTGAGTTGCATTGGCGCGGCTGTGACAAAGCAGCAGGCGTGCCAGCACAGTGAGACGAACAGATTCGATCGGCCCCGTGGACGGTGCCCGGTCACAATCGCGATTCGGGATCACCCTTGCGCTTCTCGACTTCCGACTACTCTTGCTCCTCCCATTTCCTCGTTGGCGGCCTGCGCAGGCTGCCTTGGAAGACCTGGCCCTGCGCGCGTGGAAGCGGATTACCGCGCCTTCGTGCTGCGCGCGCTCGAGCCGCTCTGACACCCAGTGCGATCGCGCCGGCACGGGCGGGTGGGGGCGGCGTGCGTGGCGGCGCAGAGTACGGGTACTACAAGAGTGATGACGCGATCGCGTCGTTTGCCGTCATTGACGCCGAGGCTGCCGCGCGATCGTTGCGTGATGGGGTGGCCGTGCTTGCGGCTGGCGCCGGGGCGCTCTCCTCGCAGGCCACTTCTCCCAGCCATCCTCAGGATTCCTCATTCCTGATGGCTGTGACGTCCTCATTGGCTGGAGTCGGGATCTCACCCGCGCGACTCAGTGCGGGCGAGTCGGCGAATTATCCTTCGCCGTCTACACACCGATCGAGGCGCGTTGCGAAACTCGCTTCGCCGTGAGCACCGGTTTGCGGCTCGTGAGCGCTTTTCATTGTGGCAATGGGCATGCATCACAGCGGCAGCGTGCTGCTATCAACAAAGGTTGCGTTGAAGAGGCGTCGATCGACTTCGACTCTGTCGATGCGGCTTGCGACGCTCGGCGTCACCGCGAAGGAGGAGGACGTATGAGCACGTTTGGGAACCCGTTGACGGAGTACAACCCGCAAATGGAAGGCTACGAGTTCGGCGAGCAGGAATCAGGCGCGGGTGTGTTCAACGAGCAGGACGAGATGGAGCTCGCCGCCGAACTGTTGGAAGTGACCAACGAACAGGAACTCGAAGCCTTTCTCGGCGGATTGATCGGCGGGGCGGGCAAAACACTCGGCGGTCTGGTCAAGGGGCCGATCGGCAAATCACTGGGCGACGCGCTGAAGGGCATCGCGAAAAAGGCCCTGCCGATGGCCGGTGGTGCGCTCGGTACGTTCTTCGGTGGTCCAGTCGGGACCGCCCTCGGCAGCAGCTTGGGATCGATGGCAGGCCAGGCGCTTGGTCTCGAGCTCGAGGGACTCAGTGCTGAGGATCGCGAATTCGAAACTGCGCGTCAGTTCGTCAGGCTGGCTGGCGATGCCGTGAGGAACGCGCTCGAGGCCCCCCCAGGAGCCAATAGCGCAGCCGTCGCGCAGCAAGCCGTCGCTGACGCCGGTCGCATCCACGCGCCGACATTTGTCGGTGGACAACCGCCATCCCAAAGTCGCAGCGGACGTTGGGTTCGACGCGGCAACAAGATCGTCTTGTTCGGCGCCTAAGCAGCCAGGGACTCCTCGTGTAATACCGCCTCGGAGACCCGTGGGTGGTTGTCAGTATCTCTTGCCGCGCGTCGCGGCTGGGACCGCTAAGCGGTCGGACGCAACGAGTACGAAGTTCACGTTTCGGGCCGCATAGCGGTCCATCAGCGGAAGGAGATTGCCATGCACGACATCGATCGCACGCAAGTCGGCGGCCGCGAATGGGAGACCTACGAGTTTCCAGGGGGCGGTGCAACGGGCGGAGTGTTCAACGAACAACAGGAGTGGGAACTCGCAGCGGAGCTGTTGGAAGTCGGCAACGAGCAGGAGTTCGAGCAGTTCCTCGGCGACCTGATCGGCAAGGCCGGCAGGGCAGTCGGCTCTTTCCTGGGCACACCGACCGGCCAGGCGGTGGGCGGCGTGCTGAAGACGGCGGCGGGAAAACTGTTGCCGATGGCGGGGTCGGCGATCGGCGGCTACTTCGGGGGTCCCGCTGGCGCACAGATCGGCGGCAAACTCGCACAGACCGCTGGCAGTTATTTCGGTCTCGGCGAGACGCAGTTTGAAGATCGGGAGTTCGAAGATCGGGAGTTCGAAGCAGCCACGACCTTCGTGCGGCTCGCGGCCGACACCGTCAAGAACGCGGCCGCCGCGCCCCCCGGCTCCAATCCCCTTACAACCGCTCAGAGCGCGCTGTCACAAGCCGCGCAGATGCACGCCCCTGGTCTCATCGGCCCTCCCGGCGCGATGGGTGGCGGGATGCCCGTTGGCGGCGGGATCGGGCAGGGACGCTCGGGTCGCTGGATCCGGCGCGGCAACAAGATCGTGCTTTACGGAGCCTGACGCGTCATGCCGATTCCGCCGTACGCCTCATGGATGCTCGAGCAGGAGGCGCGCGCGCTGCTCTCGCGCCTCGGTCGAGTCAGACCGTTCGCGATGCAGGAGACGATGCTGCCGGCAGCGGGGTTGCTCCCATCTTCACAAGTAGCCATCGAGACGTACCTGATGCGCGGACGACGGGAGCTGCGCAGAATGGTCAAGCACTTTCTGCGCTTCCTCCGCGTGACCGGGTCGCGTACCGACGCGGCGACCGCGCAACGGCGGTTTTCGATTCTGAGGCTTCGTTTCGTCGGCGTGTTGACGCAGTTCGATCTGTTCAACGACGTGATGACTCAACGGAGCGAAAGCGAGACAGGCATATGGCTTTCAGGCCTCGACGTGGTCTCGGCAGACGCCCTGCGGCTGCGCCAGCCGGTGTTCGACATGCCGCCGATCATCTGCTACCTCGATCGCGGGGTCGGCGCGGCCATCCGGCGCGCGCGGACGCGACTGCCAGGTGGTGGCGACAACCCGGCGGCGATCATCAAGGTGCCGCGGGAGCGGATGATCGGCAGCGGGATCGCGTCATCGCTCATCCACGAGGTCGGACATCAGGCGGCGGCGCTTCTCGGATTGGTCGACTCACTGCGTCGAGTGCTGCGACAGAAACGGCGGGAAGCGCACGCCGACGCCGAGGCCTGGCGGTATTGGGATCGATGGATTTCGGAGATCGTGGCCGACTTCTGGTCGGTGGCACGCGTTGGCGTGGGATCCACTATGGGCTTGATGGGCGTCGTCAGCCTGCCGCGCGTCTTCGTGTTCCGCATCACACTTACCGATCCGCATCCCGCTCCGTGGATTCGCGTGAAGGTCAGCGCCGCCATTGGACAGGCACTCTATCCACAACCCGCGTGGGCAAAGTTGACCGGGATCTGGGAGTCGTACTACCCGCCCGTGCGTTTGACCGACTACCAGGAGCATGTCTTCGGCATGCTCGAGCGGACGCTGCCCGAGTTCGTGGCGCTGCTGATCAATCACCGGCCGCCAGCCTTGGGAGGGCGTTCGTTGAAGGAGGCGCTCGACACCGAGGAGATGCAGCCGGCGCGATTGACGGCGCTGCTCGCGCGCTGGCGCGTGGCGCCGTGGGAGATGTATCTCGAGCGTCCCATTGTGGTCTTTGCCGCCATCGGGCAGGGACGCGCCGACGGAACGATTACCCCTGAGGAGGAGAGCACGGTGCTCGCGAAGACGCTGACGCACTGGGCCCTCAAGAGCACATTGGAGGCAGCCGCAGACTGTGCGGCGAAACCAGTCCGGCCTTGCGGTTGTGGAGGGACGGTCGACGGCAACCGGCGAATTTCAACCTCCTGAGGAGGATGTCATGGAGCGTTCAGTAAGACACGGAAGGACCATCATCACTGGTCGCGTAACCGACGCTGGCGGGTCGAACGGACCTGTGCGCGGGGCAGAGGTCGTGTTGTCGGCGGCAGTGTCGCCTGTTTCGGCAGATGAGACGGTCGATACCAAAAGGAAGTCGTCCGCCAGCACGTCTCCTGAATTCCACGAGCAGGCCACGACTGTCACTGACGACGATGGGAGATTCAGCTTTGCCGAACACATCGACGACAAGATGACCTATCGCCTCGCAGCGACGGCTTTTGGCAAAACTACCGATCCTCAGCCGCAGGTGACTGTCACGCGAGGGGAGGAGACGCACGTTCCGCTGACGCTGAAGCTGGATTTCAGAATCACCACGTACGCCTCTCTGGAGGACGGAACACGACGCGTCCAGTCTTTGCGCGGACGAGTCGGTCGTCGGACGGTGGCGGCACTCGACGGAGACAGCGTCGCCAAGAACCGCGTCGCCAAATTCGAAATCGTCAGAGGCCGCGGCGTCACCAGCATCGAGCTGCCCGGTCTTGAGTCCGAGCTGTCGTTCACGCGGTCAGGCGACGTACGCCTGGAGGCGCTCGCGACTGACAGGATGCCGAACGTTCGCGGCGATCGCGCGCAAGCGGTCGTCTCGACGACAGACGACTTCTCGGTGTCGGAACCCGACGTGAACATCGTGGCTGGAAAGCTAGGCGTCGCGCTCCAACGATCTGCCGTGCACCCGACTGAGGATCAGGCGCTCTGGGTTGCCATCCGCAATCGCAGCCGCGCGGTTTCCTTTGACCTCTATCGCGACTTCATCGATCGAGTGCTCTGCGCCGACGATCGCCCGCTCACGGGGGTGGGCGCGATCGACCGTCAGGCGCAGGATCTCCGGGATCTCGGGGCCAACGTCCAGGGCGTGGGCGCGTACCAGTTGCTGAAGACGGCAACACAGGTGTTTCTGCTGCTGGAGGCTGGTGTCAGTCTCGATAAGCGAGGGTTCGAGCGCCATCACCTCCTTCATCGGGATGATGACCACCATCGGCACCGCGACTTGTTCAATCAGGAAGATGAAAGCAATCGGCTCGATGACTTCATCACATTCGACACTGTCGCGTCGAAGCTGAGCGCATACCTGGGAACCCCACCGCAACTCCCGTACATCACGCGCGTCGTAACGGCGGCCTTTCCCGAGCTGACAGGTCGCGGCCTGTGCTGCGATCGGGTCATCTCGTGCCGGATCAACGAGCCAGTCTTGATCGAGCTGATCTGGAGCTACTGGCACGAGGAAGGGATGCTGGCGCAGACGATGAACGCCATCAGCCGCCGGTTCCAGAACGTTCGCGCACCCGGCGATCGCGATCCGCTGGCCCATTTCGAGCTCGATCCGCTGCGACGGGTCGGCAATCTGTTGTGGGGTCAGATTCAGGATGAAATCAATCTGCTGTCGGTCAAGCGGCGGGCGTACGAGTACTCGCATCACTACGGGGTGTCGCTCTATGGGCGAGCGGCCGGCTCGATGCGTCCGGCCGACAATCGATCGAAGTTTCTGGAGGCGTTCCACAACCTTCTGCACCTGACGTCGATCTTCTACAAGGAAGACAACGACACAACGGTCATCGCCGACGGGTTCCCGTTGTTGAATGCGCTGAAGGAGGTTCACCTGATCCTGGCGCAGGGGGCGCACAACCAGTTCGGCGACCTGCCGTGGACGGCGCGAGCGGAAATGATGGTCCAGGAGTACATCCTGGCCCGTCCGGAGATTCGCGAGTTCCTCCAGAGCCGGATCATGGTTCCGTACAAGGAAGCGTGGATGCCGCAGGTCGACACGATGAAGACACTGCAGGGATGGTCGGACCTGACCGTCACGCACTTCCGCGACCTGGCCGTCTATGGCGAGCAGATCCTCTTGTCGGTCAGGTATGGCGACTGGATCGAGCTCACCGATGAAGACTTCGCGAAGAACTGGGCGCGTTACTGGCGGCCGGAAATTCAGGGTTACCTGCACGCATATCGGGCAGTGACTGGAGTGGACCTGACCAATCCCGATACGGTGGATGCCACCGTGCCGGCGGTCCACTTACAGAAGCGCCTGATGTTGCAGCAGCGTTCGAGGTAGAGAGATGCGGCGGTGGCGGACTTCACCTCAGCTCTCTACCTGGGTATCGACCATGGGTCGCGACAACTGCCGGGGTGGGATCGGCTGACGCTGGGAAAACCGGCCGCGCTGGAGCCCCCACCAGGGGCGGAGCAGGTGGAGCGGGACCTGGCAAGGCTGGTGGGCTGTGAGCGGGCGCTGCTGGGCCCTTCCACTCTGCATCTGTGTCTCGACCTGTTTCCGATCGTGTCCCGGATTGGCATGTGCTTGTTCGTGGACGACTGTCTGTATCCGGTCGCGCGCTGGGGTGTCGAGCGCAGCGCGGCGCTCGGCATCCCGGTGGTCATGTTTCATCGGCACGATGTGAGGGCACTGTGGCAAGCGATTGCACTCGCGAAATCGAAACGGCCGGTGATCGTCGCAGACGGCTTCTGTCCGGCCTGCGGCCGATCCGTGCCATTGCGCGAATACGTGGATTGCGCCTCCGCGCAGGACGGTCTGATCGTGCTCGACGACACGCAGGCGATCGGAATCATGGGCCGCAGGCCAGGGCCGCTGGCGCCGTACGGAATCGGCGGTGGTGGATCGATGTCGTTGGCGGAGGTTCGAGACCGGCGCGTCGTCATCGTCGGGTCCCTAGCGAAGGCGTTCGGCGCGCCTGTCGCGTTCGTATCGGGATCGCATCAGCTGATTTGGGAATTCGGGCGTCTGAGCTCGACCCGCGTGCATTGCAGTCCGCCGTCGGCTGCGGCGATCGCGGCCGCCGCCCGCGCGCTGGAGACGAACAGGCGGCAGGGCGAGCAGCTGCGATGGGCGCTGGCCGAGCGCGTGTCGCGATTTCGCCGAGGTCTTGGCGCGATGGCGGGCTCGCCAGGGTTGTTCCCCGTGCAGCACCTGAAGCTGCCCAGACACGCCGAGCCACTCGTGCTGCACAAGCAGCTCCGCAGGCGAGGCGTTCACACGGTCCTGACGGGCAGCGGCAGGGGAGGGCCGGCGCGCATCGCGTTTGTGTTGACGGCTCGGCATGAGAACCACGAGATCGACCATGCGTTGGCGCACCTCGCAGAGCTGACGGGTCGTACGAGTTTCGCGAGTTGGGGAGGAGGGTCAGGCAATGGCAAGTCGACCGACGAGTTACGGGCCTTCCGGAGTGCCGCCGGCGCCTCGAGATGAAGTCGCCGGCGAGTCGGAGCGGTGGCGCGGGGTTCGCGGCGTCCGGAGATTCAGACGTCCTTACCAGTTCGGCCGAGTCTTTGGAAGACGATGGGGGCGACCGTGGGGCGGAGCATTGTTTCCGCCACTCGCACTGCCTGCCGCAGCTCCGGCCGTTGCAGTCGCCGATGCCGGCGATCCCGGGGATGCATCCGATGATGACAGCGAGCACGAAGTGCTGCAAGCAGAGGTCGTCCCCGAGAACGAGGGCGAGTCGGAATACTGGCGTCGATACCGATCATGGCGACGGGCCAGATCTCGCCGTTTCGGCCGTCCATTCAGACGACGACGTTTCTGGCGTTGGCGGAGGAGGTTTGGTGGGTCTGCTCCTGGCGGAACAGGTTTCTCGCCACCCGACGAACCGGACACCACTGATGGAGGTGACACCGGAGACGACGGCGATCAAGGCGAGCTCGAATTTCAGCCTGAAGCTTTCGGTGAGACCGAGTCCGAAGTGCGCCGAGTTTACAGGCACGGCGGCTATCGGGCTCCAGCGTACCGCTATCGCACCGCGATTCGTCCGTACCGCTACGGCGCCTTGTGGAGACGCCGCTATCCGTACTACGGCCGCACATATGCCCGTCGCTATCCGTACTACGGCCGCACGTTCTATCGCGGTCGTTACTGGCCAGTGCGCAGCCACTTGGGTGGACGATTCTATTCGCCGCTCGCGTATCGCAGGTGGCCATGGTTACATCGACGCTATTACGGATACCGGCCTCCTGGAATCGTAACCGGCCCGGCACTAGCGCTGCCACCAGTGGGACCTCCACTTGCCGCACCAATGGTTGGTGGCGGCGTAGCGGGGTCGCCGTGGATTCTGTTGGTGCAGGGCTGTCTGCGCAAACTGCTCGGACCGGAGGCCACGCCGAGAAACGGCGTCCTCGGTCGGGCGACGCGCCGAGCGTTGCGTGCGTTCCAGCAACAGAACGGACTACCGTCGACTGGCGATTTGGACAACCCGACCGTCCAGGCCTTGCAGGCTGCCTGCACAGCGCCGCAGGCGGCTCCACCACCAGGCGAACCGCCGGCAGGTCCACCGCCGCCTGAGGGAGCTGCGCCGGCCGCAGAGCCGCCGCCGGGCGAACCTGCTGCAGGTGCCGAACCGCCGCCCGGTGCCGGCGGGGCGCCGCCTCCCGAGGGCGCACCTCCGCCAGAGGGTGGCGGCGCGCCTCCACCAGGGAGCGCGCCGCAAGGCGAGATTGCGTTCGACCACCAGGAGAGCGAAACGGAGCAGGAGCTTCTGGTCGACGGTGCCGCGCGCGTCGACGTGGAGCGCCACGATCCTCTTCCGCTCGATCGTGATCCGCAATTCAGCTCGGTTCCTGATGCACCTGGTCTCTACGTCATCTATGTTGGGAACCGGCCCTGGTATGTGGGTATCGCGGAGACGAGCATCCGAGGCCGCTTCCTGCAGCGCCGAAAGGTGCTCAACGATTTGCAGATTCCGCCGTCAGCGTTGGCCGGTCGATCGGTGGGATGGTATCTGCTGCGATCCAGCTCCACGCCGCGCGGTGCGATCCAGCGTCGGGATCAGAACTCACGAGCGCCGTTCCGGCCACTCTTTGGCAAGCATGCGATTCTCCGGATCCTAGAGCAGGTGTACATCAAACGCCTGAGGAACCCGAGTGGCAATCAGTTCATCGAGCCCGTGCAGTTCAGTCCACGAGGATCGCTGGTTGTCACGGAGAACGGGGTGAAGGTGTCGGAGTACCAACCAGGCAGTCGCGTCTAATCTAATCTGACGGCGATGATTGCCGACTGCCACTGCCACGCCGGGAAGGGGGATGGGCTGACCGGTCCCTGGGATACGGATGCGTCACTCGATCGGTACATCGAGCGCGCATCCCTCGCACGGATCGATCGCACCGTTCTCTTTCCCGCCTTCCACTCCGATTACGCGGTCGCCAATCGTGAGGTAGCCGGGATCGTGGCGTCGCGCCCGGACCGATTCTGGGGATTCGCGTTCGTCCACGCCGAGCGTGACCGCGGCCGGGTTCGCCAGCTAGTCCGCACCGCGGTAGAGCAGTACGGCTTCGTGGGAATAAAGGTGCACCGGCACGATGCTCGGCTGAGCGCAGAAATCTGCAAGGTGGCGCGGGCCTTCAGACTGCCTGTCCTCTACGATCCGACGGGTGAAGTGTCGATTGCGGAGCTTCTGGCCAGCGAATTTCCCGGCGTCAATTTCATTTTTCCTCATCTCGGCAGTTTTGCAGACGACTGGGCTGCGCAGCAGGCACTGATTGATCCGTTGTCGCGTTACAAGAATATCTACGCCGACACGTCCGCGATTCGGCGATTTGACCTCTTGGAACAGGCGATCAGGCGAGCGGGGCCGCAGAAGATTTTGTTCGGGTCCGACGGCCCGTGGCTGCATCCGGGCGTCGAACTCGCCAAGGTCATGGCCCTGGGACTCCGCGGGCCCGATCTGGAGCTGGTTCTCAGCGGCAACCTGCTTCGTCTAATTTCCGGCACTCCCGCGTTCAGCTCGCGGCCCTCTTGGACGCACGTCGCAACTGCAATGCGCGGTCGGTGACCCCAAGACGTGTGGCTGCGCGGTGGAGATTGCCTTTCTCGGAGTGCAATGCCAGACGGATGGCCGCCTCGGTCGTCGCGTGACTGATTTCCTTCAACCCGATGCCACGGGTGATCGCGTCCTCGATGACACAATCGAGGCGCTCGTCTGGCCAGCTGCTGGGCAGCTCATCACTCGCGGGACGATCGTCAGGCGGAATATCGCCAGCAGTGAGCGGCCCGGGGCCGACGTGTCGATGAGCAATCCGATGAATGAGCTGGCGAAGCTCACGGACGTTGCCGGGGTACTCGCGATTGACGAGGTACGCGCGCACCGATTCATCGAAGTCGGCCGGATCGTCATCAGGGCGGCATTCGTGAAGGAAGTGCGCCGCGAGAGGAAGGATGTCTTCACGGCGTTCGCGCAGCGCAGGGAGACGGAAGACCCAGCCGGCGAGGCGGTGATACAGGTCCAGACGGAACTGCCCGCGCGCCACCAGGTCGGCAAGGTCGCGGTTGGTCGCGCTGACCAGCCGGAAGTCCGTCGTCTGCCAGACATTGCCGCCGACGCGCTTATACGTCTTCTCCTGAACCGCGCGCAGCAGCTGGACTTGGAGGCCGACAGGCAGCTCACCAACTTCGTCGAGGAACAGCGTGCCGTGATTCGCTGCCGCAAACGCACCATCACGGGCCGCGATCGCGCCGGTAAACGCCCCTTTCTCGTGCCCGAAGAGCTCGCTGCCTGAAAGTTCAGGCACGATGGTGCTGCAGTCCACCGTGACCGGATCTGGTGCAGAGCCAGCTTGTGTTACGGCGCGAGCGTCGGCGATGTGGATCAGGTGCGCCAGGAGTTCCTTGCCAGTGCCGCTTTCTCCAATCAGCAGGACGGGCGTGTCGGCAAATCGGGCTGCCTCGACGACGCGCCGGACGAGCTGAAGCCACGCCGCGCCCGCGCCAATGAACGAGGCGCGACGAGCGGCATCGGTCGCGAGCTCCGGCATCGGTCGCGAGCTCATCGATCGTCTGCCATCGATCCAGTCTCGCTTTGATCCGACCAAATGCGGACCCGTCGCTCGACCAGACCAGCGTATCTTCCGCGCCGGCATGAAGCAGGCGCCATGTTTCGCGCGGATTGAGCGAGTTAGGCGTAGCGCCGACGGCGAGTGCGGGCACACGCGAACGCTTGAAGTCGTGCAGCAGGTTGATAAGTTCGTCGCTGACCGAGGAAAAACACACGATTCCCGACTCTTGCGGAACTTCATGGCTCGACACGAGATCGAGACCCGCATCAACGAGGGCGGAACGAATCTCGGCAGCGGCGGATTCCTCCACACCGCAAAAGCAAAGCCGGGCTCTGGTGGCTGCCATGTCCAGGCCTCCAGAACGTTTGTGCTCTCGCCGGCGGACCTAACGACCGGTGCAGGCGAAAGACGGCCGAACGACAAACGGCAACGTCTGACACGGGCGAACCAGGCGCCGCATCACCCCGGCTACGCATCGCCAATGCGACCATAAGCCTCGGGAATTTGTGCGCCGTCAGGCGAGCGCGCCGAGACACCCGGACCACGCCCATCCCATGTTGAAAGGGCGCCGGGCCGTCAGGATCAAAAACTCGCCGTTCGCCGATCGCGGCGTCGCATTGAGTGACGAGAACTCGCGCGTCGAAGTCCGGAATGTTCGTGAAGAGGCTGCGCTGAGAGAGCACGCCACCTCATCGAAACGAAAGGGGCAATTCTACGCGTCGAATTAGCGCACCGTACAGATCGAATTCAGGCAGCGTACTCGCTGAGAGACCAGGTGAAAAGGCCGCTCAGAGCGCCTGCCACTTGTCTTGTCGATAGCGACAGCTTCGGTGAAGCACCGTGCGAGGTTGTTGCGGTGTGAACCGAAACCGTGCTTCGAACCCGCCCAGCGGCAGCGCGCGTGGCGGCCAAAAAAAAGATCCCGTTGCCGAACTGCTGGCCCCGTCTGACACGGATGGTCGCGGCGTGGGTCAACCAGCTTTGCTGAATGTGCGATGTGGTTATGGCATCGGCGGCATGATTCGCCGCGCGACGGCCAACGATGTTCGTGCCGGCAGCCACTCCTGCCAAAAAGCGGTGACTGGGAACAACCTATCGCCGGTACCCAGCTCCGTTCGGTGTTGTCCAAACGGATTAGACGACCAAGACAGCCGCGTTCCCCTCGGCCGGCAATACGATCCACTCAGACGTAGCTGAGCCATCCGCCCGGATCGAACGAGCGGCGATCGTCAGCGGCCTTCCTGATGGCGCTTGGCGACCACGCTGATCGCGGAATCGTCGCCCGCTATCATCGCGAGCGAACCACCAAGAGCTGGACAATGACCTGTTTGATGGCCAGCCTGCGAAAGAGCGTCTCGGTCGAGTTCGTCGACACCAACGTTTCGGTGGGTTGCTCAACTGCTACGCACGAGCAGCGTGACGATCCAGCTTCGGATTCGCCGTAGCGGCGGGACACTACGGGGTCGTGACGAACCGCCAAGACCTTCGATCAACGCTCGACGCCAAGTAATTCTTGAATCGCGCGAAGGCGCGCCACGGCTCCTTCGAGATGCTCGATGATCCGATCAATGTCGGCTGCATGAAGAGACGTTGCGGCTGCTGGCCGTCGCGTGCCGATAGCGTCGATGCCGTGAAGCGCTTCGCGGATCTCGCCTTGCGCCATCTTTAGTTCCGCAAATGCGACGCGCGTCATGCGCTGCGGTCGTCCAGGGAACGGATCGCCTTTGCAGGTGCAACCGGCGAGTGAGCGGGCGGCATGCGGGACTCGGATAGAGTGACCAGTGGGAGCATCGATTTCACCACGGCAACGCACGCCGTATGCCGTGTGAGAGCGCACATAAATGGTCGAAGTCGTGCATCTGGGACGAATGAACTTACGGCGATTGAAAATATTTTCCTGAATTGGCGAGATCTTGGCGGCCCCGACCTGTCGTGCAGCCCACCCCTTGTCTGAGCAAACCAGGGCTGAAGCATCGCCGGCGTCACAGGCCGGTACTGGACCGCAGCTGGACCTGCGCATTCCTTGCGGCGGTGATCGCCGATGGATCCGGTCGCGACGAAGACGGGGTCAAATCGGGATTAATCTTAGCGCTCGCAAACCCATTCAAGCGGAATGACGCGATCGAATCGAGGTGAGTCATGGCCACCGTACCTGTCCAATTCCGTTTTTTGACAGGTCTCAAGCGGCACATCTTCCGGAACGCCAGGGTGAGGGGCAGCTGGGACAGTGCAGGCAGGTTCTCAGACCAGTGGTCGGAGTCGGGGATGAACGAAGAGCTCGCCGAAGACGGCTGTCCGAGCTTCACGGCCACCATCCATTTCGACGCTACTGAGACAGGTAAGCAGTTCCGCTGGGGCGTGGTGCTGGACGGACCTGGAGGAGCAAACCAGTGGGGGGTTCCCACCGAGGTGCAGGACAAACACAGCACGGAGCGCGTGAGGCGGTTCGAGTTGAGAGCGAACGGGCAGACGGAGACCTTCTACTTCACGCTGGCGCGACGGCTCGGCGCGCGGAAATTTCACGCGGGAGGGTCTCGTGCGCCGGGGCTGCGTTTCTCCACATGGGCTCCCTTTGCGCAGTCCGTAGAGGCAGTCTTCGGCAACCGGACCAACGGATTCATCGCCGACGATGGCGACGGCATCGATCCGGCGCGGCCTGTCGTGGCCCTGCAGCGTGGCGATCGCGGCATCTGGGACAGCGCGGTACTGCCCAGCTTCTCGCAGTTCGAAGACGCGCCGTACATGTTCCGCATTCGCAACGCGCAGGGACGCTCCGTCATTCGCACGGACATGTTTTCGCGGCACCAGATCGGGCGCGGATTCATCAATCCGGGCAGCGGCCACTATTCGAAAAGCCCGGCCGAGCTCGATGGGACCGTTGGCTGCTGCGTGGTGACGACGCTCGACTTCGTTGCGCGCGATTTCGAGCCACCACCCGGCAGTCCGCCGGTACGTATGCCCGAAGCAGACTTCTGGGCCAACGAATTTACTCCCGGCCTGACGGTGCCAAGCCGGGTCGAAGACCTGGTGATTTACGAACTGCATATCGGGGCACTAGGTTTCGGCAATGACCGGGAGGGTAACCTCGCCGATGCAATGCGGCTGCTCGATGAGCACCTCGTGCCGCTTGGCGTCAATGCGGTGGAACTGATGCCGATGGCGGAGTTCCCGGGCGCCAAGGGATGGGGTTACGGGGATTCGCATCACTTTGTCGTTGAATCGAGTGCCGGCGGTCGCGACAAGTACAAACACTTCGTCCGGGCATGTCACCAGCGCGGGATCGCCGTCATCCAAGACGTCTGCTACAACCATTGGGACACTCGTGCTGATCGCGCTCCCTGGCAGTACGATTCCGAAGCCGATGAGCAGAACAGCTACTACTGGTACGAGGGCCGGCCGTCGGATTACGGGCGCCCCGAGCACGGCTACATTCAGAACGGCTCGACCGGTCGGCTCCCGCGTTTATGGGAGGAAGTGGTGCGGCACCTGTTCGTGAGCAGCGCGGCGGCATTCCTTGAGGAGTTCCGGGTGGACGGCTTCCGCGTCGATCTCGTGCAGGCGCTGCACAGCGACAGCGTGCACGAGGGCATCGGCGGCGGCGTCGACAGCGCCAACGCGTTCGGCGCCAAGTTGCTGCGCGAGTGGAGCCGGACGCTGCGCATGATCAAGCCGACCGTGATGCTGATTGCCGAGGACCACTCGCAAAAGGACTTTACGACCAAGCCGACGTCAGCAGGAGGCCTGGGTTTTGAGGTGACGTGGTTTGCGGATTTCTATCACCACCTTGTGGGCGACTCGGACAACCACGCGCCGGGTCATGCACGCGTGTTGAAATCTGCGGGTTTCGGCCACGACTTGCCGCTGCCCATGGCGCAGGTTGCCGGTGCGCTTCACGCCAGCCAGTTCAACAAGATCGTCTACCACGAGTCGCATGACGAAGCCGGCGCCAACACGACCCGCCGAACGATGGTGGTTGCTGTGAATCAGGAGAACCCGTCGTCGGACGTCCGGCGGTTTGCGGAGGCACGCAGCCGCGTGTGTTTTGGCCTGTCGCTGCTCTCGGCCGGGACACCGATGTTCTTCATGGGGGAGGAAATCGGTGCGCGCCGGCGGTTTACAGTGGACGATTTCAGCCCGGAAGACCTCCACGGCGAACGAATCGGCGCGGGCGCACCGATGTTCCGGTTCTACCAGGAAGTGATCGCCTTCAGCCGCCGCCGTCCGGCGGCCCGTTCCCGCCACATCGATGTCATCTACGCGTGGGATCAGACACGCGTCGTCGCGTTTACACGTCGCTCAGGTCAGGACGAGTTGCTCGTCATTGCCAGCCTGAACAATGCGCCGTTTTTCGACGGCTATTCGATCGTGCAGCCGGACATCTCGCGGCTGCCAGACGGGTTGTGGCGCGAAGTGTTCAACAGCGATGCCGCGACCTACGGCGGGAACAATGTCGGGAATTTCGGCGCGGCGGTACCGGCCAGCGGTGGACACCTCCGCGTACGGCTGCCGGCAAACGGTTTTCTGATCTTTCAGAAGCAGTAGGCCGACACCTAATGGAGGGTCTTTCTATCAGCCAGGTTTGGACGCAACAAACTGGTTCAGGCGTCCTAACCGCCGCAAGTCTTGGCGTGGAACCGGGCGGCGATCGGGCCCGGAGTCGCCGTACGCATGGGACAATTCGCGTGCGCCGTCGCCACCTCGATGCGTAGCAGGTCGTGATCGCTGTCGAGACGCCGGACGCCGCTCTCGTCGGTCAACGATCCTGCGGGCATCCTGGCCTCGGCATCCTGGCGGCGGTAGCTGATGAAGATGCTGGGCGTAAAACGGCCCCCTAACAGGTGTGCGTACGGGAAGCGGCCGGGAGTCTAGCACAGCCCTCGCACCGGCGGGCTGCCGGTCCTCACGCACCCAGGCACCACGGGGTTCCCCAACCCCGTCGCGCTTTGCGTGGTCGTCCCGGCGTCCTCAATTAGCAGAATCAGGCGACCAAGGCCAAGGCCGACGTCGGAGCCACCCAGCGCGAGCGTCGCAGCACGATCGTGCGCGGACGACCTCGCGTGCCCTTCCAGCCGTCCGGCATCCTGCGGGCATCCTGGCGCACCGGCGCGGTCTCTCGATTGCCTGGGGCAACCCCTACCATCCCTAGTGAATCGCCTCACCCCGACCGACGTCGTGCGATCGACGCCGTGAGCACGTCACTTCAGCTCCATCACGGTCCCGACGCCCCACCCATCATGGAAGTCTCCTAGCCGTGTCAGGCCGAGGAACAGCAGGCGTTCAACGATCCGGATGCGTTCCCAGCCCGGAGTCTTCTTGTCGTCGTGCACGATGACGTACCTGACGTTCTCGCGTCTCAATGACGCGACAGTGGCCTCATCGGGAAACCGCGCCAGGCGGACGAGCCGGTAGCGATAAGACGGTGGATTGAACCCGCTGTACCCGTTCAGCAGGGGCATCCAGTGGAACGTCGACATGTACGCGAACCGGGGATCGTGGTGAGGCACCCACTCGAGCGTGGTCATCGGGAACTCGACGACGACGCCGCGTGGAAGCTGCGCGAGCAGCCTGTACAGGGGTGGGGGCTCGTTGTGATACGCCACGAGAGGCAGCGGGCCAACTCGATACTCGATCAGGACAATGGCGCATATCAGTGCCGCAACCGCACGCCGCATCCGCGTGGTCATCGCGGCGGTCAGTGCGGCCGTTCCGTAGGCCGCGAGGACACCGAGGAACAACAGGCAGAACACTGACGCCCTGGCCGGCGCGCGCAGCGCTCGGAACACACCGACGTACTCATACAGCTGCGGATACAGTACGCCATGGGCGCCCAGCGACAGTTCGAACGCAAGGACCAGTCCGACGAGATACGCGATCGCGGGAATCGCGGGGGGCACGAGCAGCAACCCGACGAGCGCCAGGAGCGGCGGGAGGATTCCCGGAAACAGACGCCGCTCGTCCGCGCCGCCGTACATCGAGCCGTAGAGCACATTCGTGGGCGTGGCCACCAGATAATCGCCTGGTTCGGCACTGTACGCTTTGACCTGATCCGCCGGCCGCGTGCCCACGCGTGCCGACGCCGCCCTGTAGGGAATCGAATACACACCTGACACCGATGCCGCCAGCGCCGCCCCCAAGACGAGTGCGCCCCCGCCTCGCACCAGCCGACGACCGCGGAGCGGCAGCAACTGGAGCAGTGCGACGGGCGCGATCAGCACGAAGAGGAACACACCGTAGTACACGCTCGACGTCATCTGCAGCGCGAGGAACAGCCCAGTGAGCAGTCCGAATCTGATTGATGCCGTTTCTATCGTCCGCTGCAGGGCCCAGAACGCCCACGGGCTCCATACCGCCCACTGCAGTTCCATGTGCATGTAGTGTTCGAACCGGTACGGCGCGAACGCGAAGATCACGCCGGCCGCGAGGGCCCCTCCCGCGCTGCCGGTGAGGTGGCGGGCAAGCACAAAGCTGCCGACGCCAGACGCGACGATCGCACCAAGCAGCATGAGGTTATGGACCAGCACCGGAGGCATGCCGACCCATAGCAAGGGGGCCGCGACGACCCCTTCAACCAGCATCGCGTCCGAGTAGGCGAGCACGCCGCGTTCCGGCGCGAAGATATTGCCGTTGAACAGCTCGGCGGGCGATGTCGAGAGCGCATGCGCGATCCAGCGCAGGCGCCACAGGTTGAAGAACACGTCCTGATGATCGAAGGCGTGCGTTTTGAGGACGACGGCCTGGGGCCACGTCATGATCAGGGTGAGGAGCACGAACAGGATCGTGACGCCGGCACCCCGGCGGAAGAAGGCCCAGTGGTCGATCGCGGGCGCGGGCGGAGGCTCAGCCACACGCCATCATATTTCAGCCGGCGATCGCCGCGGCCCTCGCCGGGGCGTCCGCGACGGGCCTGCCCGTTGCGCGTCTGTGGCGTTGCCCCTGGACCGGCGGCGGTCGGGGCGGCGGGGGAGCGGGGTCTGAGGAATGTTTCGCCCTGGCATCGTAGTTCTCCTCGTAGTCGTCGCGAAGTTTGTGGGTCAGCTGCGCGCGATGGGGAAGGTCAGGCCTCAGCCACGTACAAGGCCGTGGGGTGCTAAGCATCAAATCGCGGGTCGAGCGCCGGATCCTCCCTGGCGCAGGGCTCACCGTTACTGCGAATCGAAAACGATGTGCGCCTTGTGCCGTTCGCGGATCTGGGCCAATTCCGCACCCGACAGAACCGGCGCCGGTTGACCCTCTCGGACCGAGGTCTCGCGAAGGTACTCCTCGTAACCAGGCTGCGGAAAAAAATATGCGATTGCCAGAGGACCGGCACCCGTGTTGCGCAGCATCACACGAGTCGTTTGAGGGATATATATCGTCGCGCCGGCTCCGACGGTTGCGCTTCGGTCACCGAGTTCGGCGGCGCCAGTCCCACCATGCACGAAAATGATTTCGTCCATCGCGGGATGATGATGCGCCTGGATTGCCTGCCCCGGCGGGATCTCCTCATAGCCCATCACGAACCCTGGGGAACCGCCATTGCGGCGGTCGACCTTGATGATGGCCAGCGCACCTCCCATGACCCGACGGATCCGGCGCTCGCCTTCGTCTTTGGCCAGGATCAGCGGCGTCCTCGCCGCGGTGCTATCGGATGCCCAAGCGGCCTGAGAAGTCGTCCCCTGTTCTGGCTCGGAAGACTCGGCTGTGGCCCAACCCAATCCGATCATGATCGCCAGCACACCGAGGGCGCCGGACGTTGTCGAGAAGCGCATGTCTCTCCTACGTGTTTGTTCGCTGCAGAGGATCCAGCTCAACAGTATATCTGCACCACGGCTCGACGCGTGTGGACGGCGTTTCTGGAGGGGCACCCGAAAACGCGGGAGGCAGGCGTTCGCGTGGCACGCTTCTCTAATCGAGGGAAGACGAGAGTCGATATTGCAGGCGTGGCCGCTCTCGTAGGGGCGCAGCACGTCGCGAATCGCGCGTTCTCCTGCACCCGCGTCTCGGCGGCGGCATACACAGTCAGCCCGGGCACGTACGCGCTTACGGCACAACTCGCCTCGGTTTTAAGGACAATCGGATAAAGAACCGTCATTCGATACGGGTGCCAACAAGTGACCACACCCTTCGTCTCGACAGACTGGCCGTTGAAATTGGCGGCCACCGTGAGCAGCAACTTGCTGCGATCGCCGGTGCGCGGCACGAGCACACGTCAACGTGACGTTTTCTTCGGCGGTATCTCGTTCCAGTAGTCGTGCTGCCCTGGATACGCAGGCACATCGGGCATGTGCCGCAGAATGGCCCGCCGCATCTCGAGCACGTCGAGTCTGCCTTCCTTTTGATAGACAAGCGTACCGTCGGGCAACATCACCGCCGTGAACGACGTCGCGTGGTTCCATGTGGCGCCGAACGCGGTCTGAAAGCTCTGGACGTTGGTGGTCGACAGCTGGAGATTCGTGTTCCCGGCGTGCTGCTTCTGGAGGAACGCCAGAACGGCCGACTGGTCGGCAGGCGGGTTCGTCGAGACGGAGACGAAGTCAAGGCTCGCGTACCGCGCGCTGCGGTTTCGGTACATCCAAAACGTTGTCTGCAGATCGGCAAACTGGGCGACGCAGGTGCTGCATGCGGTTGTCCAGAAATGCACCAGGAGGATTCTGCCGGTCCCGTTGGCGCGTAGCTTCGTGAGATCCGCAGGAGTCGCCATCGTGAGTGTGACTGGCTCCGCCGCGATCCGGGCCTGCTCCTGCTCGACGCCGGTCGCCTTCGTCAGCCATTTCGTTGTGCAGCCGAACGCCTTCGTTTCCTGAACCGGCACCGGCTTGCCGGCGAGCAACGCGTCGATCGCGGCGCGGGCGTCTCGCGATTTCACCAGGGACTCGTTGACGTTGTCGTCGATGCGCCCCTGATACTGCAGCGTGCGGTTCCGGTCGAACAGAAAAATAT
>Ga0209382_10001621_pt1 | contig 34962 bp, 26 predicted proteins | sample SoiMetdeltSBSDD5_FD_187599 | JGI IMG/M metagenome (GOLD analysis project Ga0209382, IMG submission 187599) | Bulk soil microbial communities from a Populus tree surrounding site in Tennessee, USA - Soil MetaG P. deltoides SBSDD5 (SPAdes) (version 2) | ecosystem: Environmental > Terrestrial >... | reverse complement strand
CGGGGGAGGTAGAACAACTGCTCCCCCTCACCCTAGCCCTCTCCCCTGCGGGGAGAGGGGACAGTATATAGAAACGCTCCTCTCCCTAAAAGGGAGAGGGGCCGGGGGTGAGGGTAGAGATGTACCCTCACCCCGCTGCCACCGCCTCGCAAATAGCGGCCAAAACACCTTCCAAATTTTTATGCACTTCGCCATTCTGGAAACGAATGACGCGATACCCCTGCGCTTCTAGCCAGATTGTCCGCGCACTATCATACTCCGCCTGATCCGGCTCGGCGTGGGTGTCGCCATCTATTTCGATGATGAGCTTGGCTTGAGCACAGTAGAAGTCAACGATGAAGCGGTGAATGGGTGTTGGCGACGAATTTTGAAGCCCAGTTGCTGGTTGCGAACCCGATCCCAGACTTTCTTTTCAGCGGAGGTGAGGGGATGGCGCATGTCGCGCGAACGCTGGAGGATGAGCGGATAAATACGGTGAAGTTTTTCGATTGGCATGTATGTTTCGATTGGTCGCTCCCCTCACCCTAACCCTCTCCCCTGCGGGGAGAGGGGACAATGTATGGAACTCCTCTCTCCCTTCCAGGGAGAGGAGCCGGGGGTGAGGGTAGATTATTACACCGCTGCCACCGCTGTGCGGCGGCCATTCTCAGGCGCTGCTTCGGTTTTCTCCTCGCGCCGGAACTGGCTCATGTAGAGATCATAGAAGAAGCCTTTCTGCGCCAGCAACTCGTCGAACTTGCCGCGCTCGATAATCTCACCTTGATTGAGCACCAGCACCGTATCGGCGTTGCGAATTGTGCTCAGGCGGTGCGCGATGACAAAGCTGGTGCGGCCCTCTAGCAACTTGTCGAACGCCTGCTGGATCAACCGCTCGGTGCGCGTGTCCACGCTCGAGGTCGCCTCATCGAGGATCAAGATACGCGGGTTAGCGAGCGCCGCGCGGGCAATCGAAATCAACTGCCGCTGTCCTTGGCTCAGGCCGCTCCCACGCTCTCCCAACACGGTCTGATATTTCTCCGGTAATCGCTCAATGAACGTGTCCGCGTGCGCGAGTTTCGCCGCGGCGAACACATCTTCATCCGTCGCGTCCGGGCGGCCAAAGCGGATATTCTCCATCACCGTCGCACTGAACAGAAACGAATCTTGCAGGACAATGCCGATCTGCCGCCGCAGACTCTCGGCAGTCACCTCGCGCACATCCTGACCATCAATCCGCACCGCGCCGCCGGTCACATCATAGAAGCGCGGGATCAGGCTGATGATCGTCGTCTTGCCCGCGCCCGTCGGCCCGACGATGGCAATCGTCTGGCCCGGCTCGGCTTTGAAACTCACGCCGTTGAGCACCGGCACCCCTTGCTTGTAGGCCGCGGCGGCGCGGTCGAATTCCACCTGGCCCTTGATCGGCGGCAGGTCTTTCGCGCCCGGTTTATCCTGCACCAACGGTTCCACATCCAGCAAGGTGAAGATCCGCTCGCCGCCGGCGATGGCATTCTGCAAATTCGTCCACAACACCGCAATCTGTTGGATGGGTTGATTGAAGCGTTGAACGTAACCCAAAAACGTGATGACCAGCCCGATGGAGACCGTCGTTCCGAGGAGCGTCTGCCCTTTGAGAAGATACCAGCCGCCAACGCCGGTGACGATGGCCAGCGCCACGTAACTGAGCGCTTCGAGCGTCGGCGCGAGCGCGGAAGTGAACGCCACAGCGCGCACGTTCGCATCGCGATTAGCGGCATTGGTCACGCGGAAGTTCTCAATATTTTCCTCGGCGCGATTGAAGGCTTGCACTTCCCGCACGGCGGCGATGTTCTCTTCGAGCGAGGCGTTGACGCTGCCCATTTCCTGACGGGATTGGCGGAAGGCTTTGCGCGCCTGATCCGAGAACCAGATGGTGGCGATCAACATGATCGGTGCGACGCTCAAGCTGAGCAGCGCAAACGGCGCATTTCGCGTGAACATGGTATACGCCACCCAGACCAATAGCAGAATGCCGCCGACCACGTTAATGAGCGCGAAGCTGACGGCCTGCTCAATGGCCGTGGCATCATTGGTGATGCGACTCATTAAGTCGCCGGCCTCGTGCTCGGCGTAGTAACTTAACGAGAGCCGATGCAGATGATGAAAGACGGCCAGGCGCATGGCGCGCAGCACATGCTGACCGGCCCACGTCATGGAGAAAAACGTCATCCCGGTGAGCACGGAACTCGTGATCATCAAGCCGATGATGATGAGTAGCATCCGACCTAAACCGGCCAGGCGATCATCGTTGGTCATCTCGCTCGCTGCCGCCGACGGAGCCGGAAAGTCACCGGCCGTAAGGACTGACTTCAACGCGCGTTGGGTGAGAGTCAAATCTGCCTCCGGTTTAGCAAACCAGCAGCCGGAGGCAGGACTGCCTGAAGAGTCAGACGGGGAGGCGCCGGGCAAACTTCCAAAGGCGCTGGCCGCGGCGGGCGCAAGGTAACAATCCACTGTCTGCCCGATCAAATCGGGCGTGATTACCTGCGCCCAGGTGGAGGTAATCACCAACACAGCGGAGAGCAATAGCACCGGCCAATACGGCTTGAAATAGTGACCAAAACGAACGAGCGTCTCGCTCACATTCTTGGGCTTAATGGTTTCTTGCTGAAAGAGTCGGTTTTGACCACCGGGTCCAAACATGGGTTATCTCCAGTTGGGTGAATGTATTTCTAGAATGACGGAGGACGGACGACGGTGGACGGAAGTTGTTCTCCTGCGTCCGTCTACCGTCCACCGTCGTCCGTCGCCTTTAGGCCGTTACCAACTCCCGCGCTGCTTCCGTCTTCGCATCCGCCAGGAGTTGCGAGTTATAAATTTCGGCGTAGATCGGGCTGTCTTCCATCAACGCTTCGTGTTTGCCGCGGGCGACCACCTCGCCTTTATCCAATACCAGAATCTGGTCGGCGTTAATCACGGTGCTGATGCGCTGCGCGATGACGAAGCTCGTCCGGCCTTTCATCAAGGTATCCAGCGCTTTCTGAATTTTGACTTCGGTCTGCAAATCTACGCTGCTGGTCGAATCGTCCAGGATGAGGATGCGCGGATCAAGCAGCAGCGCGCGGGCAATCGCAATGCGCTGTTTCTGGCCGCCGCTCAGCGTCGTGCCGCGCTCGCCGACGGGCGTGGCGTAACCCTCGGGGAAGGAAAGGATAAAGTCATGCGCCGCCGCGGCTTCAGCCGCCGCCATGATCTGCTCATCGGTCGCGTCCGGCTTGCCGAAGGCGATGTTGTCGCGGATCGTGCCGGTGAAGAGCGTCGTTTCTTGCAAGACAATCCCAATTTGGGAGCGCAGCGAATCCAGCGTCACGTCCCGCAAGTCATAGCTGTCAATCGTAATCTTGCCTTCGGAGGGATCATAAAACCGAGGCAGCAAGTTGATGATGGTCGTCTTGCCGGAGCCGGTCGCGCCGAGCAGCGCCACCGTTTGGCCGGGTTGAGCGTCGAAGGTCACGTTCTTCAACACGGGGTCGCCGCCGCTGAAATAGCGAAAGGTGACGTTTTCAAATTGGACTCGCCCTTGAATGGCGGGCAACGGTTGCGCGCCGGGTTTATCGGTCACATCGTTTTTCGCATCGAGGATTTCGACGACGCGCCGGGCCGAGGCCGAGGCCTGCCCCAATTGCGTGATGATGAAGCCGAACTGCGCGATCGGCAGGAACAGATAGATGAGGTAGAGGCTAAACTCCTGCCACTCGCCAATCGTCAACGAGCCGCCGATGATTTGCCGCCCGCCGTAATACAGAATAGCCGCCTGGCCCAAGTTGGCAATGAGGAAGACGAAAGGAAAAAGGAAGGTGAATACACGGGAGACGGCGATGGCTTGCTCCATGAGCGCATCCGCCGCTGTTCCAAACTTCACCTCCTCACTCCGCTCGCGCGCAAAGGCTTTGACGACTTTGATCCCGGCCAGGTTCTCTTGCAGCAGGGTGTTGAGCGCCGAGAGCCTTTGTTGAATCTTGGTGAAGAGCGGTTGGCTGATCGCGCCGAAGAACATAAACACGATCATCGCCACCGGCAGAATCGGCAGCGTGACAAAGGCGAGTTGCAGGTTCGTGCTAAACAAGATGATCAAGGTGCCGATGATGAGGAGGATGGCGCTGGCCAACTGCACCAAGCCTTGGCCCATGAAGAGCCGAACCTTCTCCACATCGTCGGTAGCGCGGATCATGAGTTGGCCGGTCTGGTTGCGATCGTGATAGGAAAAGGAGAGCCGCTGAATTTTGGCGAAGAGATCGTTCCGCAGTTCAAAAGCGATGCCCTGCGAATTGCGCTCGGCCCAGTATGCTTGCAGAAAAGCAAAAACACCCCGCAGCACGGCGAAGCCGACAATCGCCAGGCTGGCCACGATTAAGGCATTCGGCGCCGAGGTCTGCCGCGTGGTCATTTCAGCGACGAGTTGGTCTTGCGTCCAGTCCGTCGGGAGCTTGAGAAATTCCAGAATTTTGGGCAGCGCTTGAGACATGAACAGCGCCGGGATCTTCAGCAGGTTCTCCAGCACGGCCTGGGCGATGACGCCCTCGGTGACAGCGTCAATGATGTTGCGCACCATGTGCGGCACGACGAGTTGCGACAGCGTGGCCACGACCAGGAACAGGTAAGGCAAGATGGCTTCACGCGGAGTGCGGCCCAAGTATTGGAGGATGCGCTTCAATCCATCGTTTTTCGGCCCGGCAGCAGCGGCGGCGCGACGTTCACGCCAGTTTTGAGTTTGCAAGAGGGAGTCTCCTTTCAATCAGAGACGAAGGACGAACGACGAAGGTAAAACGACTTTCTTCCTTCGTCCTTCGTCATTCGTCCTTGGTCGGTTTTGGTTTTTCAGCTTCCAATTCACGCGCGGCTTCCGTGAGTGAGGTGAGCGCGGTGATGATGCCGGCCTGCTGTTCACGGGTCAGGGCCGTCGTCAACTCCTCCATCCACCGCCGGCGCGCTTCGATGGCTTTCGTGATCAACGTGCGGCCCTTGGGAGTTAACTTGAGCTGCTTGGCGCGGCGGTCCGTCGGGTCTTCGGCGCGCTCTAAGAGTCCTTGACGCACCAAACGCTCAATCATCTGGCTGGCCGCGGCGTTGGTCACTCCGAGTTGACTGCCAATCTCCGAAACGCCACAGCCCGCGTGATAATACAAACGCATCAAGGTGCTGAGCTGCGGCATGGAGAGGCCGGAGTCTTTCATGGAGTGCATGAAGTCGCGCATGGAGCGGCGCATAAACACGCCGACCCATTCACTCAGGACATCGGAGAATTGTTTCGAAGGTGACATAGTTAAGTTTTGTAATTAGTTAAGGCGGCTTGAATATATCATACGCGAAACTATTTGGTCAAGGGCTAAAAGTCCTGCCCCCACCCCGACCCCGCTGGCGCGCCATCGTGGCGATCAGCGAATTCTATTTTCCAAGTAATGTTCGCCGCGATGGGGGAGGGCTGGGAGGGGGTCTCAGGAAACCAGACTCGTCGTCAGGCCAATGAGTGCCACCCAGACCAAAACCTGGGCAACGAGGGTCGCGCCAAAGAGGAGATAGGCCCCGGTGCGCTCGTTTTCAGAGCGGTGGAGCCACAGTCCGCCGAGCGTATTCAAGGCCCACGTTAAGGCGGCCGCCGTCGGCAAAATAAAGAGACGAGTGGGTGAACCGGAGCGATCGGGGAGACCGTGCGCATTGAAGTGCAGCGTGACCAGCGGTGGCAGTTTGGATAAGAGCAGAGTCAAATAGCCAAAAAGCAGCAATACGCTTATGCCACCCGCGGCGATAAGCGCTAAAGCCGGCCGGTCGCGCCAGACGGCCCACTGCTCAAAACTAAGACTGACGGACTCCGGTTCGATCTTTTCTTCCGGCCCCTCGGCTCGCATTTCGGCAAAGGTCGAGAGAAAAGCTGGAGGGTCCTCGGGAGAAATCACGAACCAAGCTTCAGGACCCTGAACGAGAACCAGGCCGGATTTTTCGGTGGTCGCTAGAAAATCAACCACTCCCAACGCGGCGATATCGCCTTGACCTACCACGCAGCCCGGCCAAGTGATTCCTCGAGGGCGGAGTTCCTCTTCAAAATCGGCTCCGGGGCGAACCTCACCAATCAACTCTAAAGGAATTACATCGCGGCGGATTCCCCAATCCACGACGAATGCATTCCGGCTGAGGATGTAACGCGCGCGGGCTAAACCATAGCAGCGATAGGCCAGCCAGGCGAGCAGTGGACCGGTGGCGATCATCAGGCAAACGCTAATGAAGATGAGGAAGGCCGACTGAGCCGCGCGCATGATCAGGGCGAGGAGAATATCCAGCGCTAGAATGAGTCCGATGCCGCTGAGGCCGAAAACAAGCCCCTTAAACTTGGGAGGCAAGAAAATCATCGTTTAGCTTTCTAGTGCAACTCAAAAAGCAACCACCGATTACACAGATTTCACGGATTATGAGGGATTTTTAAAATCTGTGTAATCGGTGTAATCCGTGGTTACAATCCTTCATGCTGCAACCAGCGAGCGATCTGCCGGTCAGGGCGGCCCATAGGGTAATCACTTAACTCAGACACGCGCACCCACTTACAACGGGTCGCACCGGAGGCGGAACGCAAGCGACCACTCTGCCAACGGCAATCAAAGACATGCAGCATGAGCTGGAAATGGCTGAAGGTATGCATGATTGTTTGCACCTGCCGACCCACGTCAATCTTCATTCCCAATTCTTCATTTATAGCGCGGCTCAAAGCCCCCGCCAAGTCCTGCCGGTTTTTAGGCGGGCCACTCGGAAAAGACCACAAGCCGCCTAAGAGTCCGTTGGCGGAGCGTTGTCGGATGAGAACCCGGCCGTTTTTTCGGATGACGCCGGCGGCGAGGACTTTGGAGGGGATGGGTGAACGTTTACGAGTTACCGGTCGTTCAAGCTGCACTCCGAGCTTGTAAGCGGTGCACAGCGTCCGCACGGGGCAAGCGCGGCAATTCGGCGCAAGCGGTGTACAGATTGTCGCGCCCAAGTCCATGATGGCCTGGTTGTAATCGCCCGCCTGACCCGCGGGCACCAGACTTTCCGCTAACGCCCACAATTTTTTCTCGCCGCGCGCCGATTTAATATCTTCCCGGAAATCAAAGACGCGCGCGAGTACTCGTTTGACGTTGCCGTCCAACACCGCCGCGTCAACGCCGAAAGCGATGGAAGCAATCGCGGCGGCGGTATAGCGCCCAATACCCGGCAACAGCCGCAGTTCAGCGCCCGTGCGCGGAATGCGGCCGGCGTGCTCGTGGACAATCTGCTGCGCCGCTCGATGCAAGTTGCGCGCCCGCGCATAGTAACCGAGACCTTCCCACAGCCGCAGCACCGCCTCTTGCGGCGCGGCGGCCAAAGCGCGGATGGTAGGAAAACGCTTACACCAGCGACGATAATAGGGGATGACCGTATCCACTTGAGTCTGTTGCAGCATGATTTCCGAAACCCAAATTCGATACGGATCACGCGCGCCGCGCCAGGGCAGCCGGCGCTGATGCACAGCATACCAGGCGAGTAAGCGAGTGGAGAACGCTTTGGGCATGGAATAGATTATACCCAGTGATTTTAGATGTGGATAAGACGCGTAAATCTGTGGATAAGCGGGCTAGAATGGGGATAGGAATGTGGAAATAGAAGCCTAATCTCTGGAAAACTCGAAAGCCATTTTTAATTTTTCACGCCTCCAACATCTTCCTAATGTATTTTGCTTCTTTGACTCATCTTCCCTCTCCGATCGGCAGATTGAGTCTCTTTTTTTTAGGCTTGCGTCAAGTCGTTTATAACTTTTTTTCTTCAAAAGTTTCTTAAGCACAGCTTCACAGTATATTTACTAGCCTCCAACGGCTGAAGAGAGTCAACCCCATATGTGGGAGCAGACAAACACAGGCAGGTATTGATGGCGGGCGATTAACCAAATCTTGATCGGACGGGTTATTAAATTCTCTGTGTTTTTGAACCAACTTTTTCTTAAGGTAACCCTGTCTTAAAAGATTCGATTCTTTTACACTCGCGCAGGGATTCAGTATTGAATCAGCCTAACGCGTCTGCTAGAATGCCCAGGCTGTCGGTGAATTATTTCCAACTTACTGGGCAGGCGGACATCTCCCCCAACCAAAGGCTTGGGCCTGGCTGTCAGAATTTTCCGCTTACACCGGAATCCATTTAAAATACTGACGGGCTAGCACCTTAAGCCTGGTGGCAGCGGCTTTAGCCCCCCAAGACCGCTGCTAGCCGCCTGCCCTCACCGACGGCGAATGATATACTGCAGACCGGTTTAGATCCGTGTAGACCAGAAATACAGATTTGGAACAGGGAGTATGCGTATGCAAATGGAACAAGTTTGGCAAGCCACCCTCGGTCAACTTCAACTGGAAATGACGAAGGCCACGTTCGAGACGTGGGTCCGGGACACTTCATTACTGACGCATGAAGACGGAACCTTTGTCATCGGCGTTCCCAACGCCTACGCCAAAGATTGGTTGGAAAATCGTCTCCTCAACACGGTTAAACGCACTCTCACCGGATTGCTCGGACATACAGTCGAGGTGCGTTTCGTCGTCTGGCCGGCCTCAAGCAAAAAAGGCGACCCGCTTCCCGAGGTAGCGCCTCCCATCAGCGAAACGGCCGAGGAACTTACCACCGGCCCCTCCGTGGCGAATCTCAACCCCAAATATACTTTCGAAACTTTTGTGGTTGGCCCGAGCAACCGGCTGGCGCACGCGGCCTGTCTGGCGGTGGCCGAGAGCCCGGCCAAAGCCTATAACCCGCTCTTCCTGTACGGCGGTGTCGGACTGGGCAAGACCCACCTCCTCCAGGCCGTCGGCAATTCATGCGGCGCGCGCGGGTTACAGTCGCTTTATGTCTCCTCCGAAGATTTCACTAACGACCTCATCAACGCCATCCGCAGTCACACCACCGAAATGTTTCGGGATAAGTATCGCAGTATTGACGTCCTCCTGATTGACGACATCCAATTCATCGCCGGGAAGGAGTCAACGCAGGAGGAATTCTTCCATACGTTTAATACCCTGCATGGTCAGGACAAGCAATTGGTGATGACGTCCGACCGGCCCCCGAAAGCGATGGTCACCCTGGAGGAACGCTTACGCTCCCGCTTTGAGTGGGGCCTGACGGTTGACATTCAGCCGCCGGACTTCGAAACCCGCCAAGCGATTCTGCGCTCCAAAGCCGAACGGGCCCGGCGCCAAGTGGACTCCGCCGTCATCGAGTTGATTGCGCGGCGCGTCCAGAGCAACATCCGAGAATTGGAAGGCGCTTTGACGCGGGTAATGGCTTATGCCGACTTGATTGGACAGCCCTTGACCCTGGAACTGGCCACGTCCGCCCTGGCGGATCTATTGCCTCGGCACCGAACCTTGACCTCCCCCCAGATCATCGAAGCGGTCGCGAGTTTTTATAACACCAGTCACGAGGCACTGACGGGTCGCGATCGGTCCAAAGACGTGGCCCTGCCTCGGCAGGTGGCGATGTACTTGATGCGCGAGGAAACCAACGCTTCGCTGCCCGCCATCGGCGATGCCTTGGGGGGGCGGGACCACACCACCATCATGTATGGCTGCGATAAAATTACGGATTTGGTTGAACGCGACGACTCGGTTCGGCGGGACATTATCCGCATCCGCGAGCGACTGTATAATCAGATAGAAGCGTCTCTTTAGGCCTTAATTCTCTCAATTAAACCTTTTTTACGAAGGCCGGGTGGCTGATAGCAGCTACCCGGCTTTTTCGTTCCAGGGCACTAACCTAGAACTAACACACCCAATCTACAGGTTAAACATTATGTTTTCCTGTTAGCTAAAAGTGTGGATAAGTCACCTAAAACTGTGGAAAATGGCTTTCTTTTGGGGAGAGTTGGCAAACCCTTAACAAAACATCCTGATTTTTAGAGCGAGCAAATGGCTATATATGGGGGGTAGTCACGAAAGGGGGGCAAATCTTCGATAGCGAAAATTGGCGGCAAACTCAGCCAAAAACGCCTCCACATCCTCCACAAAATCCCCCAAGGAGGCTTGGGGAAAAACATCCCGACTTAACCCGACCTAAACCGCTGTATCTGGGAGGCGAAATGACCGGACCACCTAGCTAGGAGGCTTTCTTCACGGTAATCCGTTCGCTTCCACATATCCCCAGAGACTACTACGACTACTTTTATATACCCTCTATTCTTCCACACATTCTCTATTTCTCGGAACTGACCGTGATGGATTGAAATACAAAAGTGAGCAGGCGCAGTTCGCCATTTTCATCTTCGCCCTGAATAACAATCCGATCTACCAGATGGGGGTCGGTCGCGGAAAGGCAATGCGCGTACAACTCGTCTAACGAACTAAATACCTGCGGGGTTTCCGTCAGACCGGAGGTTCGGTCCCAATGCCGCAGAACAATCCGGCCTTCGATTACCTTGGGTTTCATGGGGTCTGCTCCTGCTTCGCGGGACCAAAACAACTCCGGTGAGAACTCCCGGATTTCTGCTGAGAGGGACGAGTATAGCTTTGGGGTGATTGAGCGTCAAACTAACGCGGGGGACCGGTGGTTCTCAAGCGGAAGAATAAATTCGAATTGCGCGCCGTTGCTCGGGGAAGTATAAACACTGATCTCGCCTCCTTGCGCTTCCAGCGCCATTTTACAAAAGGTCAGACCGAGGCCGGCGCCATTCTGGGCTTGCGTCCCATTCACCTGCAACTGTCGGTACTTTTCAAAGATCACTTGCCGGAGCGGGCTGGGAACGCCGGGGCCGGTGTCGGCCACCGTGACATGTAAGATGCCGGATTGGATCCGCGCCGTCACCGTGATTTTTCCCTTGGGGGGAGTAAATTTATATGCGTTTTCGAGTAAATTGGAAATTACTCGCGAGATCAGATACCGATCGACACGCACCGCGGGCAGGTTCTCGGCGAACGAGGCTTCAAGTTGGATGGCTTTGCGCTGAATGCGGGGTTTGAGCTGCTCAACCAGGGTGTGCAGGATCGGTCCCAAGTCCACACTCTCCAAGTTGAGCGGCAGTGCGTCAGCCCGCAGGCGCTGAACGTCAAGCAGATTCTCGATTAACTCCGTTTGCCGGACGCCGGCGTTCAGCGCGGCGTTCAAGGCTTGGTGCGCCGAGGCCGCCTCCGGCGGAAAATCCTCCCGCAGCAGTTGCAAGGCGCTCAACATCGTTCCCAGCGGACTTTTCAGATCATGCAAGATCATTTCATAGAGTTCTTCCTTTTGTTGCTGCTCCCGACTGAGTTGGCTGGTGCTGACCGCCACCCGATCCTCCAATTCGGCGTTGGCGGCTTTTAGCTCCCGCGCCAATTGGGCGTTGTGCGCGCTGATGATGGCTATTTCAGCGCGGCGGCGCTGTTCGCGCGTGGCCAGCAACCCGGTAACGCCGCCGACAAAGATCAGGTGAAGATCATAAACGGCGAGGCTGAGAAAGTTTTGGGCAGACGATGGCTCAATTGCCATGCGCACCAGTGTATAGCCCGCCGCTGCAGTCACGCCCATGACCAGACCCGGTTTTAGTCCCCAGAAGACGCCCGTCCCCGCCACCGTCACGAAAGTCAGAAGATCAATGGCCGGGAAATAGCGGTGAAGGATGAAAACTTCGGCGAGGTTAAAAATCAAAATGAGCAGGGGGGCCGAGGGATACTGGCGGCGCAGGCCGATTCTGGAAGCCCGGTAGGAGATATACGTCGTTACACCCAGGCTCAGGCTGATGAGCAGCAAGAGTGCGGTTCGATCGCTCCCGTTAAGCGGCAAGACCCAGGCCAGCACCGCTAAAAGCAATAGCAAGCTTAGGACGGGAACCAGTAAGAATCTTTCTTCTCTGACGGGAACGGGTTGGCGAGACATAGCAAAGGCTTAGGCGATGCTTTTATAGAAGATTATAAGATGACGTTGACTGGGCGAATTCATGCCAAGCCTAAGCATAAACCATTTTTCCGCCTAGCGACACCTCCATTAATCTGGCGGCTATTGACAAATATAATCGCCAGCCACTCCTTGGGGCTGCTGGTAAGTGTAGTCCCTCCCCACGGGATAAATCTCGCACACCTGTGTCCGGTTTTCGCATTTTTCTATTCGGTTGAGTTGTTTTGAGAAAATGCCGTGAGCCAGAGTGTACGAAGTAGGAAAGAAGAACTAAAAAGGCCTGTCGGGTGGGATAAAGACAGGCCTAATTAGGATGTGGAGCAAGCTTAGATAACGATCACGGCCGATGTTTAGAGGCCGTTGGCCGCCCGGAAGTCAGCGATTTTTTCCTTAAGCGCTGTCCGTTGCTCGAGCGCTGTTTGCGCCGGGTCGTTCAGGTCGGTGGTAAAGGTCGTTTCCGCGTCCGTAATAGCGATCAGCATCCGTTCGATGGGGGACAGCGTCTTTTCCCGGATAGGCTTGACTAGCGTCCTTTTCCAACTCTGTGGTCCATCGCTAACCCGCTTGGAGATGCGCCCCAGAACTTTTTCGTCGGTGCCATCGGCCATGTCCGTCAGGCCGTTGAGCAACTGCTGAATGGTGGACAGGGTTTCTCGAACTTTGCCGCCGATGTTGAAGGGTAAATGATCCAGAACGAAGTTGGCGAACTCGCCGAAGACCTCCGTTAATCCGCTGATGGCCTGGTCAACTGTCCGCTGCGCGGCATTTTCTATCGCGAACAGATTGAGCCGCAGGTTGAGGACTTGATCGCCCAACCAGGTCATGGCCTCCTGGAAATCGGGCAGCGCCTGCTCAAAGCTGATTAACAAGGTGCGGGCCAAGGCCAAGCCTTCACGCAAAACCGGAGCCAAGCCGGAGACTGCCCCCAGGCCGGTGGACATGGCGACCAGCCCCGTGGTGACGACCGTATCCAAATCAACGCCCTCCAATTGATCGTAGAGACCGGTCAACTCTTGGTGCTTCGTGAGTTGCAGGTGGGTATCACTCAACTGAGTCTGAGCGGTGGCCAGTTGCGTCTTCAGATCGGTCGCTTCTTGTTGGGTCGTGGAGAGAGCCGAGGCCAATTGGGCATTTTGCCCGGTGGTCGAGGCTAATTGCCCCTGCAAATCCGTCAATTGCTTTTGGAGCGCCGCATTGGAAAGATCAAGTGTGGCCTGGGCGGCTTGCGCGGCTTCAAGCTGCGCCTGCAAGTTGGAGACGGCGACCTCGGAAACGCTCCCGGCTTCCAGGCTGTCTACCGCCCACGCCGCGCCGCCGCCAACGGCCAAGCCGGCAGCGCTCAAGCCAAGCGCTTGAAGTAGAAAACGTCTGCGGCTGGAGCGGGATTCTGGGGCGGGTTGTGTGCTTTGTGTCATAGTTCACCTCATCCGTTATAACGACGACTCGAGCAAACGGTTACGCGCCGAACGCACCATCGTGGTGCGCATCGGCGCGTGCGGGGGACAAGGATGCCCCCGCCGCGCCGAGCGCACCGTTCGCCCTTTTATTCCACCACGGATTCTCTATGTTGTCTACTAGTCTGAAGGGGGGACTCTAGTTCTAGAACGTAGCAGGTGGCAGGTGCAGGTGGAAAGTGGCAGGTGGCAGATAGCTGATGGCAAGAGAGTTCTCTATCAGCTATCTGCTATTCGCTATTAGTCTAAGATCACCCGTTCGCTTTAACTTGCTCCAGAATCTCTTTGATCTTGGCTTCCGCTTCGCCCCGGTAAAACTGCGCCGTGCCGGCGCCACGATGTCCGCCGCCGCCATAACCGGCGAGCAGCTCGCCGATGTTGGTCTTGCAATCGCGCTTAAAGATACTGCGGCCTAAGGAGATCACTACCCGCTTCTCTTTGCCGTCAAAAATGCGGGCGGCGATATTCGTCTCCGGGTAGAGGGCGTGGACCAGGAACCGGTTGCCGCTGGGCACGTTCTCCAGGCCGCGCAGGTCGGTAATCACCAAGTTGCCCTCGACGCGTGAGTGGGCTTGCAGCGTTTGCTTGAAGGCTTCATCGTCGGCCCGGACACGCTCAACCATTTGGTTGACGATTGGGTCCGCGAGCACGGCCTCCATCGAAAGGTCTTTGAGCAGGCTCAGGACGTGAAAGAAGTAGTCCTTCCAGTTCACGACATCCAGGCTGGTGCGCGGATCAACCGTATACGCAATCTTCAGATAACCCTGTGGGTTCAGGACATCCTCCAGGGTCAAGTTGGCGCTGTCGTATTTATCGGTATCCACCAACAGCGTGGCAAAGCGCTCCAGGCGCGGGTCGTTGTAATACTCATAGACCAGCCGCGCGGCCGACGGGGCGATGGCAAACTTACCCTTATAGGCCTGAGCCGCGCCCAACGCCCCGGCCATCTCTTCCTCGGAGATGTGATGATCGAACCAAAGCGCGCAGCGGGGATGGAAAGGCAGGTTGGCGATGATCGCATCGTCACGCACCTCCACCTTGCCTTCTTGCATATCCCTGGGATGCGCGAACTCAATCCCGGATAAACTTTCGACCGTGGTGAGCAAGACGGCGCACACCAGACCATCCCAATCGGCGCGAGTGATGAGGTACATGAGGGTTGCTCCTGTGTTTGGAAATAATGGATTTCTAACTTAATCACGAATGGCGCGAACCGCTTCGCGTCGCGCGAATGCCACGCATGACTGGACCGCTATTCAACTGGAACGGTGAAGGAGAAGGTGCTGCCCTGCCCGAACGTGCTCTGAACGGAGATTTGTCCCCCCATGAGTTCCACCAAGCGCTTCGTGATGTTCAGCCCCAGCCCCCAACCGTTTTCCTGGCGGATCGCCGGATCATCCGAGCGAAAGAATTGTGAGAAGAGTTTGGCCTGGTCGGCCTCCGAGATGCCGAAGCCGGTATCGGCGACACTCAGCTTGACGAAGAGTTGATCCGAGGCGGGAATGGGAAGCTGACCGATGCCTCCGGCTCTGGGCGGGAAGCGGACGGAAATCATCTCGACCGTGAGCGTGATGGTGGTCTCCGCCGGCGAGTACTTGTGCGCGTTGCTGATGAGATTGGTCAGAATCTGAATCAGTCGGGCTTTGTCGGCATGCACGTTTGGCAGATGGGAGGGGATGTCCAACTGCACCTTCTGTTGCTTGGAATCTAAAGGCCCTTGCACCCCCATGAGCGTTTCTTGAATAAACTCCTTGACGTTGACACTGCCCATCTCCAGCTTGAGCCGCCCGGTCTCAATCCGCGAGATGTCGGAGAGGTCGGAGACCAGCACGGCCATGCGTTCCACGTTGACGCGGATGGTATTGAGGAACTGCGCTTGCTGTTCGTTGACTGGGCCAACCATCCCCTGCCGAATGATGTCGGTATAGCCCTTGATGGAGGTCATAGGGATTTTGAGTTCGTGCGAAACGATGGAGACAAACTGGCTCTTGGCGTCGTTGGCGTGTTTGACGGCGGCATACAGCCGCGCATTCTCAATGGAGATGGCGGCGTGGTCCGCCAGCCGCGCCATGAATTCCTGCGCCACCGGGGTGAACGCCTGGTAAGGCCGCTCAATGACGATGACCGCGATGGCTTTGCTTTCGCGGACAACCGGCGTGACCATCTGGGCGGGGGTCTGCGTTTCGACTTGCGGCGGCGTCCGCTGGGGGAGGCCGGTGGTCAAGGCGGCCTTGAGCAGCGGATGGTCCGGCGCAAGAATTTTTTCCTCGGTCACGCCGGTGATGACCCGGACCTGCCGGAGGCTCTCCACTTCTTCGACGATCCCAATCCACCCGGACCCGGCGTGGGCGCCCTCCATCGCCCAATCCAGCGTGGCTCCCATCACCTTCTCAAAATCCAGACCGGCGTTAAGTTGCCGGTCAATCGCCTGCAGGGTCTGTAATTCAGCGACGCGCGCGGCCAGCGCTTGATCCGTCTGCGTGTACAGCCGCGCATTTTCAATGGCGACGGCGGCCTGCCCGGCGAAGGTGTTGAGCAAGTTCAGGTCGTTCTGATTGAACAGGCTGTCCCTGGCTTTGTTATCCACATACAGCACGCCGGTAATCAATCCGCGGACTTTGAGGGGCACGGCCATGATGGAGCGCAGCGCATACAGCACCACCGACTCCTGCCGCGCAAAACGCGGATCGTCCTGGGCGTTGGTCGTCACCACCGGCGTCCCGGACTGCGCCACCTCGCGCACGACCGAATGGCTGACCTCGAACTCTTTTTGATCCAGGCTCTCGCCTTTTTTGTTGCGCGCGATGCGGAAGTTGAGCTGGCCGGGTTCAGCGTCCAGCAGCATCAGGAAACCGCGCTCCGCGCCGGTCAGGCGAATGGCGGAGTCCATGGTGATGGTCAACGATTCATCCAGATTGAGCGATGAGCCAAGAGCCTGCGAGACTTCGTAAAGCGCGGCTAAACGCGGTTGATCGGTTGTGGTGGGGGAGGGTAAGGTCATGGGCAGGCCCGTGCAAGGCTCGGAAGCGGAAGGGCTATATTTTAGTCCAGATAGCTTTTAAACCCAAGTGTTCACGGGTCAGGTGTTTAAGTGTCACGTGACCCGTGAACACTTAAACACCTGACACTTTAAGGTAGAACTCCGCTTGCAGCCGCTGGGTCTCTTTATCCTCTTTGATAAGGCGAATGGCGTTGGCGACCGAGCGGGCGTGGGCCTCCAGTTCGTGTTCGCCTTTCTCGGCGGTCGCGGGCCGGCCATCGCCCCGGTAATGCGTCGGGTGGTCGGCGTACCACCAAATGCCGGTGTACGCGCCGGCCTCGCCGAGACTCTTCAAGCGGCCCAGTGGCATGCCTTCATCGTTCGTGGGCAGTTTGGATTTATGCACTAGGTCCGGGCGCAGGGCGAGGATTTGGCTCGTCTCGCTCTCACCCGCATGTCCGTCTACCGTCGTCTGCCATTCGGCTTTGAGCTTGGCTTCGTCCTCCGGCGTGAAGCGCGGCTGGATGGCGTAGACGGCGTAATCGCGCGGGCTGTTCAATTGCATCTGCCCGAAGAAGTGCATGAGGTAATAGTTGCCGCCGTGCGCGTTGACCAGGACGATTTTCTTCAGCCCGTTGCGCGCGATCTCGCGGCAGGCGTTGTCGAGCAGGCGCACGACGAGTTCCAGGTCTATCCCGATGGTGCCGGGAAAAGATCGGGCTTCCAGGATTTGAGTGAAGATGAAATTCGGAAAGATGATGGCCGGTTCGAGCGCTGCGACACGGCGGCAGATCTCGCGGCCAATCAACATGTCTGTGCCGAGCGGCAGGTGATGGCCGTGCCGCTCAATACACGAGAGAGGCAGCAGGCAGACGCCCTGACAGGTTTTGACTGCCTCCGGAAACTCATCGCCGGTTAATTCTTCCCAGAACATAGAAACCTCCTTAGGTGATAAAAGTTTTTTTACTAGTGACGCGTGATGCGTGACGCGTGACCCGCACTTCACGCGTCACGCATCACGCGTCACTTTCTACTTGCTACCTTCCACCCGCCATTCGCTTATGCCTCGCCGCTTCCTCGCTGTGCGCGGGATGGACTTCCGGCCGCCAGCGGAATTTGTGGAGGAGCGGATTCGGCGCGCCCTCCACTGCATCCGCGATTATATCTCCGAGCACGGGCGCGAACTTGAACCCGTGACCGGAATCTCCGGCGGCGATGATTAATCCCTCGCGCTGCGGGTCGCGCGCGATCCAGAAATGCCCATCCCAAGTATCGCAGTAGAGGCAGACGCGCGTGTAGACGATGGGAGCGTCCGCGAGATCAGGGAGCGCGCCGCGCAGAAAATCGCGCAGCTGCTCGGTCTCCTCCACGGTGACCACGCGCTCGGCGGACTCCGGAGACATCTCCCGCCCGATCCCATGATTGGCGATTTTTACCACGCCCTCGCGGTTGAGCGGAAAACCGTAGTAGCCGGTGTGGGAAATGTCCGCGTTGAAGACGGGAAAATGTTCGGGCTGGAAAAACTCTCGGTTCGCGGGCTGCAGGTGAAAGACCGGCATCCCGGTCGAGCGGAAAAAATCTTGGGTGAACGGGAGTAAATGCGGCGTCCACGCGCCGAGCGCGGTCACGATCCAATCCGCTTTGAAAATTTCTCCGGCGGTGGTGACAATGCCGGCGGCCCGTGATCCGGCTTCATGCACCCGCTCAAATTTCTGTCCGGCGAACAACCGGACTCCCTGGCGCTGCGCTTCTTCGATCAACCGCGCGACGACGCGACCGCTTTCGGCGTAGCCGCCTTCCGGGTTGAAGTAGCCATCTACGTATTGATCGGCTTGCCACAGGGGATAGCGGCGACGACCTGCGGCAACGGCGTCGAGTCGTTCAGGCCGGTGGCCGCGGTGGAGGAGGAGTTGATAGCTTTCGTATTCGTATTCGCCGGGGGCCATCGGTGTGGGGCAGAGGAGGAGAAAGCCGGTTTCGTGGTAGAGGGGTTGCGGCCAAATTGTGTTCCATTCGCGCCAACGCTCGAGCGCGGTTTCCATCAGTGCCATGTACGCTTCATCCGGGCCGTAGTCCAGGCGCACGACTTTGCTGATGTCGGTGGAGGCCGCGAGCGGATGCGGCAGCGGGCCGGGATCGAACAGCGAGACTGCGTACCCGCGCCGGCTCAAACTGAGGGCGGCGGTGACGCCATAGACGCCGGCGCCGACGACGATGACGGTTTGGGCGGGCATGGCGCACATTATAACCTCCTCTCCCGCCCTCTCCCCTATCGGCGAAAGATTACTTGTAAAACCTAATTTGTTGGTCGCCGATAGGGGGGTGGCCGAAGGCCGGGAGGGGGTAAAAAAAGGAGCGCCATTCAATGGCGCTCCTACTCTATCTTCAGACCACGTGCGCCGCACCTTAAAGGTGCGGCGCACGTGAGATGTGCAAATTAGAAACAGACAGGACTACTTGTGCTACCGTTCCAGTTAGACTTCCACCAATCTTTGCATGATCGTGGATCTTGGAATCCTCCGCGATCAACAATCGAAACGACGATCTCGCTACCCAGAGGGTAACCAATGGCTTGTCCATGACGGAGGGCCGGTAAATAGTCACGTCCAGCAGCATTCGTTGATTGGTAAAGAGCCAATAAGCTTGGGTCTACACAGATTTTATCTATATGAATCGCATAACCTGATGCCACTGTGTCTTGAGCCGTATAGATAAAGGTGATTTGCTTGGAAGTGGCGTATAACACAGCGACATTGTAAACGGGATTAGCACCTATCTGATAACCAGAGGTAGGTATATAAATTTTCTCGCTGGTGCTAACAGAGAAGCCTGATAAAGTGACAGGCGGGTTCGTTACAAATGTTCCGGGGTTGCTACCGTCCGGGCAGGCACCACCTGATCCACACCAATTCCAATTACCAACCTGGTAATTTTGTACGAATGTGGGAACGCGGTTAGGAGAAAAAAGAGTTTTTAATTGTGGTGCATTGGCATCGGTTGGGCCAGTTATTGCTTTGAGCCCTAAGGGAGTATTGCTAGTAGTTTGGTAGCCACGTAGGTCAATATTTAGATCGGCGTGCAAATAGTCTGGATGGTCGGCTACCGGCGGAATCATATTGATCGTGCCGTAAGTCTCACCCGTTGAGCCACAAGTCTTTGTAACGAATGGCAGATAAACCGTGTAAGTTGTCACAGCCCCAACATCGGAGGGTTGGACCGGGTTCACCAGGACAGGTATTTCCCGCCCGGCCTGCGCCAATGGCGCACCGGCTAACAGCACAAGCATTCCAACGGCCATAACCAAACTCACCAGAGAAAATAATCGCGGCTTCATTTTGACAAATTACCTCCATTCCGATAATAAGCGCACACGCGCTGGAGCACACAGCGTTCACATTCGGGGTGGCGGGCGTGACAGACCTCCCGCCCATGACGGATAAGGTTCAAGTGCGCGGCGGAGTAGGTCTCCGGCGGCAGCAGACTCTCAAAGTAAGTATGGCACTCGTCCGCCGACATTTTCTCCGGACGCAGGCCCAAGCGTCCGGTGACGCGGTGAACGTGGGTGTCCACCGGAAACGCCGGGCGGTTGAGCGAGAAGAGTAGGACAATCGCCGCCGTCTTCGGGCCGACGCCATTAAATTTTGTCAGCCAGGCGCGCGCTTCCTCCACCGGCAGCGCTTTGAGAAATTCCAAGTCCAGTGCCCCGCGCTCGGCGGTGATGGCGCGCAGCACGGCTTGAATGCGCGGGCCTTTCTGATTCGCCAGTCCGGCCGGGCGGATGGCTTCCACGACTTGCTCCGGGGGCGCATCACGCACCACCTCCCACGTCGGGAACTTCGCGCGCAGCGCGTCAAACGCGCGATCGCGGTTCGTGTCGTTCGTGTTTTGTGACAGGATGGTGCTGACCAGCTCGTCTAGGGGTGGGAGCGGGTTGCGCCAGGTGGGTTCACCATAATGCTCGAGTAAAAGTTCATGCACGCGCAACGCGCGGCGCGCAGCTTGAGTCGAAGGATCACTATGCAGTTTGGGATGCGCCGGTTTGTTCACTTCGTTAGATTATAGCGTCTGGGCGGGGAGAGGACGAGGGGATAAAAGGTCAGGCTGCCCCCTCCCGCATCCTGAGCGGAGACGCGTAGCGGCGCAGTCGAAGGACGCGGGAGGGAGGACTGGGAGGCGGTGGGCGTTTTGAAAAATATATCTCCGCGAGTATCATCCTCTCTATGACTACGGGCCTATCTGGATAACAAAAGTTCTATGCGAGTCCGCGAGAAGAGACGCCGCCCGAATCTGGTGACCCTGTTTGCCATCAGCTTGATCGTCAGCGTGCTGGGGGCGCTCGGCGTCATAGTCGTGGTTAAGTACAAAACTCCGTCCGGGGCCTCCAGCGCGAACTTTGTCGAACAGGCGCAACTGGGCAGTTATCTCTCTAACCATGTCACAGAATTGAACCAGCCGGCCGGGACGGATGCCACCCCCATCCCCTTCACGATTCAACCGGGCGAGTCACTCACGGCCATGGCGAACCGGCTGGCAGCCGCCGGCCTGGTGCGGGACGCGCGCCTACTCGTTTATTATTTGCGTTACTACGCTCTCGACCGTCAAATCAAAACCGGTACGGTGCTTTTGTGGCAGACGATGACGATTCCCCAAATTGCCGAGTCGCTCACACAGGCCAGCGCGCGGGAGGTCATCGTCCGGTTCAATCCGGGGGAGCGGTTGGAGCAAATCGCCGAAGTGTTGAGCGCCAACGCGCAACTGGCCGTGTCAAAGGCTGAGTTTCTGAGTCTGGCGGGTCCGTCGGGCTACTCGTTTATGGAGGCAATTCCGGCCGGCGCGTCACTCGAAGGCTATCTCTTCCCGGATACCTATCGTTTCAATCGTGGCGCGACCGCGCTGGAGGTCATCACCCAAATGCTGACCAGGTTCAAAGCCCAGTTGCCGGAGGCGTATGGCGCCACCGTGGCCCGGCGCGGTCTGACGGTGCATCAGGCGATCACGCTGGCCTCGCTCATTGAACGGGAAACGGCGGCGAGCGACGAGCGCCCGGTGATTGCCTCGGTGATGCTAAACCGGCTGGCGGCGGGAAAGTTATTAGAGATTGATGCGACGGTGCAGTATGCGTTGGGAACGCCGGAAAACTGGTGGCCGGGCGTCGGCGGAGTTGACCTGCGCAGAATTGCGAGCGCTTACAACACCTATGTGGTCACCGGCCTGCCTGCCGGCCCGATTGCGAGCCCGAGCTTAGACTCCATCCTGGCGGTGGCCCACGCGGCGGACACGAATTATCTCTACTACCGGGCGGCGTGTGACGGCAGCGGCCACCACATTTTTTCCGCGACGTTTGAGGAGCATCTGGCGGCAGCGTGCTAGCCGAAGGACTACCCGCTGAATGTGTACTGAATGCTCCGTCTATGACAGATTTGCTGTTTGAGAAATAAGTTTCTAGCAGTATTATCAGTACAGCTTAAACTCTTACCAAAACACTGGAACCCTCATTCATAATCTTTTCTAAAGTAAAAGGAACAAGTCAATAAGGCTCGCTTATGGAATCTGAAAGAAATTTTCAGAGGGGGTGGCGATGAAAAAGTTGAAAACCTTCTTCTTTAGTTTGCGGACTGATTTGGAAGAGTTGTTAGAAGATTTATTAAAAACAGAAGCCGCCTATTCAAGGCCGGGTTTCATAGGTCGCATCCCATTCCTTTTATTGCTGCGGGTGGGTGTCTTTTTGGGGATCTGGCTACGCTTTAGGCTGCATGAAGCGGAACATAGGGAGTGGGTTCTACCCCTGTTGATTATTCTGAATATGGCCGTAGTGATTGCTGCAGCCTATGTGACCTTTTCCGTTCATCGACGTTCAAGGGAAATACAGTATGTCTTCATCATTATAGACATTGTGATGATTTCATTCTTTTACTGGTCAACCGGCTTGGTCCAGTCCGATCTTTTTCTTTTCTATTATCTACCTCTTTTGACCGCAGCCCAGTACCTCACGGCGGTCGGAATGGTGATGGTCTGGGGCTTAATCGCTGCAGCCTTTGCAGGTGTGCTTTTTCTGCTGCTGTCCGGTTCAGACCCCTCATTTCTACCCGCTTTTCTAGATGTATTTCTTCCCCGAGCGATTTTCTTTTTAGGTGTTATTGGTTTCTTGTCTTTGCGTCAACTTGAACGGAGGCGGAAACTCTCTAGGCGTGAAGTGGCGATGCAGGCTCTCTTGGACTTTAGGTCTGAGTTGGCTCAAACCTTCAATGTAAATCAGATATTAGACCTTACGATTCGTAAGGCGGTTGAGGTGGTAGGAGCTTATGGTGGCCATACCTTGCTGGTTGATTACGAAACCGGCCAATTTGAAATCAGGGCGTTTACTCCCGCGGGTTATTTTAGAGAGTCGCCTGGGCTTGCGTTGGGGGATGAGATTTCCAGACAAATTGTCCAACAGAAACAATCCCGGTGGCTAAATGATGTGCCCTCTCATCCAGTCTTGGGTAAGCTATTTAATCCTAATATTCGATCTATGCTGTGTGTTCCCATTGTGGCGCATGATACCTCGCTCGGCATGCTGGCTGTTGCGAGAATAACGTTTGATCGCTTTGATAGTACGGCTCAAGATTTTCTTCAAGATTTGGCCGGCCATGTGGGAAGCACAATTGAGAGAGTCCGGCTATTAAAGTCTCTGCGCGAGATCAGCAGCGCAACTGTCAGCGCCTTAGAATTAGATATGGAGTTGGATACCCTTTTACAAGAGCTTACAACTAAATTGGGGTTTGAGTTTGCAACGATCTCTTTAGTGGACGATTACATGCGAACGGTAGAGATGGTTCTAGGAAAAAATGTGCAGCCAGGCTGGTTAGGTCTTGCCAAGTACGATTTGGATCGCTCGACGGATATTCAAGCGGATATTGTCCGGACCGGCAAAACTGAAATTATTGAGGGATGGGATGAACGGTTCAACCGAGTCATTTACGAACGATTTGGGCATGAAAATTTTGTTCGAATATTTGCTCCCCTCGTTTACGATGATCCAGTTGTGGGGAACATCGTGGTGGGCACGATTGAGGCTGGCTGCCAGCGTGAACGACGAGAGGCGATAATAACCGAAGAGACACAACAAGCGGTCGAGCAATTAGGGCGAAAGCGAGGCGCCGTGATCGCCAAAGCTCGCCCCTATATCTTACTCGAGCTAATTGCTGAGCATGCCATGAAGATTATTGGCGCCGACTCGGCGAGCATCCATATTTTCAGTGAACTCAACCAGCCATTGCTCATGGCTGGTGCTGGCAAGGCAGATAAGGAGTTCATGTTGGAGTTCCCGCCTCATAAGAAGGGAATAGGCTGGCTGGCGATGCAAACGGGTACGTATCAAGTGACGAATGACCCACGTGAATTGGCTGCCAGAAACAAGGCTCTTTATGATCGGGGTGTCAGGACGATCGCTGCCTTTCCTTTGTCTCTGAGGGCAGATGTGCACGGAGTCTTATATGTCCATTTCTGGCGTGAGCATCAATTCAGTCAGGCTGAAGTAGAGCTTGAGCAGGTATTCGCTCGACAGATAGAAGTTGCAATCCAGAACAACTTGCTTCTAAAGGGAATCGCTGAAGCGGCCGAAAGAGCTTGGTCTCTTTCTGGACTTCAGAATGTCATTCAATCTCTTTCATCCGGACATAACTTGACTCGCGTCCTGGAAGATGTTGCCCAAAACGTTCTACTTATCTTGGATGCAGATAATGTCACCTTGTATCAGTATTTTCAAGAGACCGATCGCTTCGAGCTGCCCCCCGTAATGAAGGGGACTTTTAAAGATAAAGATTCTATGGACGCGCGCATAGATCCTGACTCCGTCGCTTGGAGAATCGTGCGCGATGGTCAGTCGCATTTTATAAGAAGTGTTTCGGACGAGCCCACAGTATCGGGGGATAGGGTAGATAATGTTGATCGGCCCCGGTTTGTCGCCCGCGAGGGGATAAAGTCAACGGCTGTGCTGGTGTTAAGGGCGGGAGAAACACGTGAAATTGTGGGTCTGATGTTTGTCAATTACCGCGCGGAACATAACTTTGGAATCGAAGAGAGAAAAATTATTTATTCCCTGGCTTCTTCCGCCGCGATTGCTATAAAAACAGCCAGATTGTATGAGCGAGTAAGTATCGATCTAAGAAGACGCCAAAAGGAATTAGATGCGCTGCATGTGGTTGATCGGGCCATCGTCACGGGTGCACGCGAACTTGAGCTTGAGAAAGTCCTTGAATTGATTTTGGAGAAGGGGCTGGAAATAATTGGGGCGCCCGTGGGGTATGTTGTCTGGTTCAATCCTTGGGATAATATTCTCCAGTTAATTGTGCAGCGGGGGGTCGCGAATGATCAACTGCCAATCCAATGGCGGCTGGGAGAAGGCATCGTGGGTCAAACCGCCCAAGATAAAAGATCCATCTTGGTGCCGGATGTCTGGGCGGAGGAGTGGGCGGGAGTGTACAAAAAGGTCGTGGAGAATACGCGATCGGAGTTGGCTGTCCCGCTGGTAGACCAGAATGGGTTGTTAGGCGTACTCAATGTAGAGCATCCGGAGGCGGGGGCCTTTAGCGAAGATGATCGGGCGCTCTTGGAGACGTTGGCTGTCCAAGCGATTATCGCTGTGCATAGTCTTGATTTGTATAAAATGCTGGAACGCCAAATCAAGCCGTTGCGCGCCTTGAGTCTCATCGCGACCCTCATTCAGGATGCTCAATACGATCTGGATACCGTGCTGCGTTTGCTTCTCACGGGTGTGACCGCCGAGAGTGGATTGGGTTTCAGTCGGGCCCTATTGTTTTTGACGGATGACGAAGGAAAACAGCTCCAAGGAAAAATGGCGATTGGCGCCCAAACTCGCCAAGAGGCTGAAATCATCTGGCGAGAGTACGAAGAAAAGGTAGGCAAATTAAGAGAAACAGGTGAGGATATACTCTCATTGCTTTTAGACCAAGCGGAAGAGTTTAGCGTTGCGGTTCGAGAGAAAAAAGCGGATGAATGGCCCATGAGTGCCATGGTGCGGAGCATCTCTGTGCCGGTCGAAATCCATTCCGGCGCGTTGGCCGTCTGCATCTTGGAGCGGAAATCCTTGATTATCGCGGATGCTCAACCTGACCCTTTCAGAAAAATTATTGAGCAGATTAGCCAGGTGGGAGATGCCGGCCGAGCTTTTGCTTGCGTTCCCTTAGCGGGAAAAGGAAAAACAATCGGTGTGCTTGTCGTTGACAACCGATTTCTAATTAACGAAAGAGAGATTGATGAAGAAGACGTTCGCAGTTTGGAGGCTTTTGCCGGGGTGGCAGCCATTAGCATTGAGAATTTCCGGCTGCAGACTCGCCTAACGGAGGAACATCGATTGGCGAACTGGAAAGACTTCGCCGCGAAGACTGCGCATATCATTGGTACGCGAGTGGCTGTCACCGCGGGTGAAGTCAGTCGGCTCAATCAGACACTTTTAACTACAAACGAATTAAAAGATACACATGTGGATGAGGCGAGAATCTACCTTGGCAGGCTGAGAGAAAGCATTCAAAAGGCAGAAAGGACCTTGTTGGACTTTCGGAAATTTGCTGCGCCCCTGGAATTGCAATTAGAAAGAATAGATTTAATCCTTGTGTTGAAGGCGGTGGTTCACGAAATAGCGAACAGTATTAGTTGCTCCATTGATATCCGATTGGCCGACGACCCTCTTATCGTTGACGGTGATCCGAACAAACTGTCGGATGCATTTATTGAGCTTATTCGGAATGCTTGCGAAGCGATGCTCTCAAGTGCGACTCGGAATGATAGAGTATCAAGAATAACGATTAGCGCTGGTAGAGAATTATTAGAGGCCTCTGAGGTTGCCGCGCGCATCGAGTTTGCGGACACAGGCCCGGGGGTTCCTGAGTCCCATAAAAAACGTGTTTTCGAGCCCTTTTTCAGCAAGAAGGGAACAGGGAGTGGTTTGGGGTTAGCAATCATAAAGAATATTATTGACGAACATCAGGGGACTATAGAAGAAGTGGGGATCCCTGGCTTGGGCGCACAGTTCGTCATTCTGTTACCCATGCATAGAAAAACCTTAAGTAAACAAGGAGAAAGAAATGGCTAAGATTCTGGTCGTGGACGATGAGTCGGAGTTGAGAGACCACCTCGCTTGGGCAGCCCGGGGCGATGGGCGAGAAGTTGCGTCAGCCGAAAGTGGTGAGCAGGCGGTGCGACTAATTCAACAGCAAGACTTTGATGTCATCGTCACCGATTTAAAAATGGAGACAGATGAAGCGGGGCTAAATGTGCTCAAAGCTGCCAAAGAGAAAGATATTTATACTCAGGTGATCGTCATTACCGCCTATGGGAAGCCAGAGGTTAGCGCAGAGATAATGCGTTTGGGAGCTTTCGATTATCTTGAAAGAAATATCCCTGGCACGGACACTCTCAACATGGTGCGTCACAAGATTTCACTGGCGCTTGAATTCCGCGAAGGGAAATTAGGGAGGCACGATGACAAGTAAAAAGCAGCCTTTGAAAAACAGCTTCCTCTTTATACCCCTCTCTTTCTTTGAAAAGGCTTTAGATGTAATAAAGCCGCCTCATATGAAGCTGCTGACGGTCTTTATTGTTGCTGTGCTATCCATTGCCTTTCTGCAAAAAGAGTGCGCGAACTACACTCTCCGACTGGTATTAGTTGTTGTCGTGGTCTTGGTTTTTGCCTGCCTCAGCGCTTTTTTGCAATATGCGGAAATGCGATTTCGGTATTCGCTGCGTACTCAAGAGGAACTTAAGAAGGCGCTTAGAGAGGAAATAATGGAAAAGCTACGTAAGGAAAAAATGGCTCGAGATGATTATTAGCTAAATAGCTCTATGACCGGCATTTTATGAGACTTGCTCTTGCCTTTGAGGAAACAGTCTTCTAACTCTGCACACGATACGCTACGTTTACGCCCCCTGAATCTGAAACAATCTCAAACGGCCCGTGCGCGGTGCCTTCATCAGCCTATCCGCGACAGTGTAACGTCCGGCTGGCAGTTCGCCGCTGGGTGACTCTTCGGCAGGTATGTCCCTCTGCTGTGATGCCGCCCGTCAAATTTCCAGTGTCAGCCAATTTGCCTGAAATCAATATTTGCTCGAAACTTTTCACTGACTATTCCACAAAGCCTTGATCGTTCTCCACAAACCCAGGAACCCGCCGCCGATCATCCCCAGCCCGGTGGCGAAGTAAACCAGATTGCCGAGATAGGGAATGGGCATGGAGAGGAGAAAAATAATCGTGCCGTTCAGCGTCTCGAACGTAACCCATAGCGTAATTACAATTCCGGCCAGGATGGTGCCCACACCGATGATGACGATTAATGGACTTTGCCGCAGGGCGATCCGGCTGCCATGTTCGGTTTCCACTTGCCGGACGAATTGCTGCGCCCGCTTCCAATCGAAGCCGGCCTGCTCACACAACGTTCGAATAATCTCGTCCCGGCTGCGGTGTTTACCCAGTTCGCGGACAACGAATTCGGTTGCTTCCGCTTGATCCATTCTTCGCCTCCGTCTTCCGTCATCCGTCCTTCGTCATTGGTCTTTCTTCTTTTTCTCTCGACTCTCCACCAGCGCGCGGGCCTGCTTCTTTCCCTCGTTCATCACCGGCGCGCCATGGCTCACCAGCAGATGATCAAAATCCAGCGCGGCCAGCTTGGCTTGCGAACGGCGATTGAGCAGGGGGTCGTACGTAAAGTAGTCGGGCGGATCTTCCAGTTTTCCTTTTGTATTCCCGAAGGTGTCGCCGGAAATCAAGGCGCGATCACCGGCATGCAGCAGCGCGATCATGCCCGGCGAGTGGCCGGGGACGTGGAAGACTTCCAAACCATCTAGGCGCATCCCCTCATCCAGCGGTAGTTGAACGTTGCGGCCCACCAAGGCCGGCGGGGAGATCTGCAAAAAGCGATAGTGCGGCGCCCGGGCCTTAATCCGGTTGTAATGGCTAGGGCCGATGAGGTAGGGCAGTTCGTCTCGCCCGGCGGCAATCGGCGCTTTCCATTTTTCCCGCATCGCTTGCGCGGCTCCCGCGTGATCCCAATGACCATGCGTCAAAATGATTCGTTTAGGAATCTCACCGCCGGTCTGCTGCAGAACTTGCTGCATCACCTGCTCTTTAAGATCGGGCAGGCCGGCGTCCACGACCGTCCAGCCGTCGTCACCGCGGACGAGCCAGACTCCCACGCGGAAACGGCCTCCCAAGAAGGTGAGATTAAGCTTATAGATGTGGGGTGTGATTTGAACGAAGGTGTTTTCAGACATTTTTTCTCCTCAATTCTAGGAACTCAAGGAACTGGGGAACTGAAGGAACTCTAGTGCTGGAAACTCGGGGAACTTGGGCACTGAAGGAAATTTCTTCAGTTCCTTGAGTTCCTTCCTTTCCTTCAGTTCCTGGAACTTCTCAGTTCGGCGAGAATCTTTCCGGTACCTGCCGCGCGCTGCCGGGCGGCAGCGGCACGGCGTGATGCTCCAAAAGTTTCCACTGACCCTCCGCCAGCCGGAAGACATTCGTCGCGCGTGTCTGGATGATGCCGGCGCCGGCTACCTGCCCGGTATCAATGTTCTCCAGGCAGGTGACCTCGGCCGTCTGATTATAAATCCGAACCTGCGCTTCGCTCGCCCAGACATGCAGCGGCCCCTGGTTCTTGAAAATGCTCTTCCAGCTTTCGCGGATGGCCTCCCAACCGTGCAGCGCCGGCCAGCCGGGATGCAGGCAGACGGCGTCGGGCGAAGGAAGCCACAGGCGTTGCATCGCGTTAAAATCGGCCAGGCTCAAGGCGCGGTAGAAACTATCATTGGCAACCAGAATGGCTTCAGTCTGTTCGTCCATACCCGTTCAACCCTGAAGTTTTTCAATCACGGCCGGCAGGTCGGCGAGAGTCGCCGCGGTCGCCTCGGGAATAATCATATCCCGGTGCGCGCGATTGCCGGGGTGATCCGCCTGCGCAGTCAGCCAGATGTTGTGCACGTGCGCCATTTGCGCGCCGAGGATATCTGCCCCCAGCGTATCGCCGACCATAACACACTTTTCCGGCGGCAACTGCCAACAGTTCAGCACCAGCTCAAAGATTTTTGGATTCGGCTTGCGGATGCCGACCGCCGCCGAGACGATGATGGGATCAAAGTAGTGGCGCACGTCCGCCGCGTCAATCAGCCGCTGCACATTGGCGTTGTCGCTGGCATTGGAGATGATCGCCAGCTTAAGTTTGGCGTCGGCCAATTGCTGCAAGGTCGCATGCAAGCCGGGCATGGGCTGCCACAGCGATTCACTGTAGGCATAATAGGCTTGCAGCGCGGCGGCAATGACGTGTGGCTCCGGCGGCGGCGTGCCCAGTTCCTCTAACGTGCGTCGCAGAATCCACTCGGTGGTGTATTCGACCCAATCCGTTTGGCGCTGCTCGTCGAACTCCTGAAACTTGGCGGAGAAATGATTGAGGAAGGTCGGACCATCCAGGGGATAGCCGACGGTGTGCAGGTGCGTCAGCAATGCGCTGCGCATCCGAGGCAAGATCGTGCCCCAATTGTGATCGTGCGCATTGTAAAGCAGCGTGGAACCTAGGTCGAAGAGAATACCGTGAATCATAGTCGGGCGTGAGATTATTATAGCGAAGGTGGCCGATAGCGTATAGCAAATAGCAAATGGCAAATAGCAGGGCGCTCCTACTATTCGCTATCTGCTATCCGCCATTTGCTACCTGCCACCTGCCATTTGTGTTACACTCCATTCCATACCGCATTGATTTCAAGGAGAGAAGTATGACGGTAATCGAAGAGAAGATTGAACCGCTGAACGTGAACGGCTTCGCGGTGGATTCGGGCTTGCTGGAAGCGCGGCCGATCCGGCGCTGTAATTTGGATGAATGTCAGGCGCATTGCTGCGGGTGGGGCGTGGCGATCCGAACGGAACAAGTAGATGACATTTTGGCCCATCAAGAATTAATCCTGCCGCATCTGCCACCCGACCGCCGCGATCCGGCGAAATGGTTTGATGGAGAACTGGAACCGGAAGAAGATCATCCGGCCGGCGGGATGGTGAACAGCACCGCCGTCGTCGAAGACCCGACCCACCCGACCGGCCACAATTGCGTTTTTTTGCGCCCCGACCGCAAATGCGGGTTGCAAGTGGCGGGCATCGCTGCCGGGGAGCATCCCTGGCGCTTCAAGCCGTTTTATTGCGCGCTGCACCCCATCACCTTTGATACGCATGTGATTCAATTAGATCAAGAGAATGAGTTGTATGTGGAAGGTGGGAGTTGTAATCGCCCCGATCCGGGGAACATGATTCCGCTTTATCAATTGTTCGATGTGGAAATGAAATTGGCCGTCGGCGAGGAAGGTTACGCGGAGTTGGATGCGCTGGCCCGCGCCCGAGCCTGAAGCTTTAGGGTAACCACTAAGACACCAGGGCACCAAGAAAATCAAAAGTTTTCTTCGTGTCTTCGTGACTTTGTGGTTATTTTTTAAATCGGATTGATTACGGCACCTGGAAGGCAGGGAGCGTCACCGCGCTCCCTGTTTTATTTCCGGCAACATCAAAGACCGACAGCCGTTCGCCGGTTTCGGGAAGATATAGCCCGACCTCGAGCGTGTAAGTCCCTGAAGTCAAATCAAACGCATAATCATCGGCGATGAATTCGCCCGGAACCCAGAGCAAGGTTGGGTAAGCGCCGCCGCGCGGCGGCGCGTCCGTCTGCGCGATGACTTGGCCGGAGGCATCCAAGACGTGGACGAAGACGGTGTAATCCGCGTTGGTGGCGGTGAGTGATTTCCAGAAGAGGGTGAGAGTGGTGTGCGCGCCCGGCTTGAGATCGTAACCGGCGAGGGCGATTTCGTGATTGAAATCTTCCCTGGCTTTGATTGTTGGCTCAGGCGGAGTAAAGACTCGCTCGACGGGTTTCACTTCCACTGTTGTGAGAGTCGCCGAACCGTAATTAGGGATGTTTACTTTGAGATCAGCGGAGCCAGGCGCGAAGTTTGGCGGAATCTTCAGCGCGTAATGATCAATGATGACTTGTCCGGCGGCCCAGTCTGAGAACGGAAACGTGTTATGTACCGGTGAGCCGGTAAAGAGTGTTTGATCCGCGAGTTGAATGGTCAGTGGCTGTGTGGTGAGCTTCTGGCGCGCGTGCCAGAAGAGAGTTAGCTGGAGGCGCTCACCTTGCCGGCCTACGGTCGGGTTCAGGGTATAGCCCAACAAAACGAGATCGCCGTCCAATCCCTGAACCTGTGCGGGCGCGGACATCGGGTTGAGAGCCAGAAAACGGTCAACCTCAAGTGTCAGCCCTTCAGTCAGTTGAATCTCCGGGAGTGGCGCGCGGTCACCCGCGTAATGTCCATTGACATCCAGGCGCGGCAGGTTGATTTGAGTCTGCTGAGAATAGAGGCCGATCTTAATTGTGTAGCTGCCGGGCGGCAGACCGGCAGTCAGCGGAACGACGAGGCGCGTGAGGAGTGTGTCGCCGGGCGACCATTGCTCGGATGGATAGCTGAAGCCGCCGCTCTGCGACCAGACTTCGCCCCAAGCATCATACAGTCGCGCATACGGAAGGAAGTCCGTCGCTTCAGGTAGGTTCTCAACGCGCCAGCGAAGGTCAACGAAGATTTGATCCGCGCGCGGTGTGAAGCGATAGCCGGTGAGGGTGAGGATGTTTCCGAAATTTTCGGTGAGCGGCATGAACTCCGGCAGCGGCGGCGACTCATTGGCGACGAAGCGATAGGCGCGAAAGTCCGGGAGGCTGTCCGGCCCGCGCGGCTCGGCGACGAGGTGCGCATCCCAATCCTTGATCCATTCTTCCGGCGGCGGCGCGGCGCGCGCGAAGAGATAAAGCGCTGCGCGATTCTGTGGGATGACGAGCGAGTTGCCCTCCGTCAGCCACAGGATCGAGTTGTAATCGCGCGCGAGATAAGCGAGGGTGGGGTGACGATAGTAAAGTGCCGAGACGAAAATGGCCGAGTTATCCGGCGCTTGCGCGTTGAGGTAGTTGGCGATGGAGACCAGGTCGGCGTCATTGTTCAGGCGTTGATTGGGAAGATTGGCCCAGATGTTAAAGTAGTTGTTGAAGGTGAAGAGGAAGCCGAAGGTAAGAGTGAGGACGAAGGACGAAGGACGAAGGACGGATGAAAGACGGAAGACGGAGGACGAACGACGGACCGCTACGCGAGACAAAAGACGAAAGACGAAGGACGAAGACTTGTGACCAACCACCCATGACCAGCAACCAAGTACACCGCGGGCGGGGAAGACGAAGAGGAGCGGGATGAGACCGAAGGCGCGGACGTTGGATGGGAAGATGTCGTGGATGGAGAGCGCGGTGGGGAGGAGCATGGCAGGAAGCCAGCTTAGGAGGAGTGCGTTGGTCGGTGAAATAATGACAAGGTGACGGGGTGACAAGGTGACAGGGTGAGGAGGTCTCAGAAGATTGTGAATGGTGATCGCTAAGCCGATGATGAAGAAGAAGCCGAGCACCGGGCCGAAGAGCGGGAGCTCGGGGATGTTGAAGCGATCATAAGGTTCGCCGTTGATGAAGATCATTTCCGCGGCGCGGCGAATGCCTTGCAGGATGAGCGCCGTTTCACCGGGCCGGGGCGCGACTTGACCAAAGCGATTTAAAAAATCTTCGGGGTGCTGGAGGAAGTAGAAGCCGAGCGGGGCGAAGGTGAGGAGGGCGGAGAGGGTGAAGATGACGAAAGACGAAAGATGGAGGACGAAAGACGAAGGACGAAGGACGGAGGACGGAGGATGGAGGACGGAGGATGGAGGACGGAGCGAACTGAGGAGGAGGGCGAGCCAGAAGACGGCGAGGGGAACCGGAAAGAGGCGCGCGGCGAGGTAGGTGTAGGCGGCGAGGCCGGTGAAGAGGCCGGCCAGTCCAAAGTCCACAGTCCTAAGTCCTAAGTCGGAAGTTCGAAGCCGATTGAGGCCACGAAATAAGAAGCCGAGGGCAAGGCATTGGATGAGCGGTTCGGTGATGACGCGGAAGCCGAAGCGCGAGAAGACGACGTGAAAGAAGGCGAAGGAGAGAAAGATTGCGGCGAAGGCAGCGAGGGGCAGTGATTTTTCTTCAAAGCGCATCACTTCGCGCACGGCGAAGAATGTGGCGGGGATGGTGAGTGTGCCGAGCAGAGCGGCGGCGAGACGCAGCGTGAAGATCGATGAGCCGATTAATCGAAACCACAGCGCGAGCCAGTAGTAGAAAAGAACTTCGTGGCCGGTGTAAGCGGCGATGAAGATCGGCCGCGAACCATGGAAGGCGACGTCGTTTCCCAGTAGCGCCGTTGCGGCCAGATCAAAATGCAATCCGGGCGGAACCGAGGTTAATTGCCACAGTCGCAGAAATGCGCCGAGGAGGGTGGTGAGGGTGAGGATGAAATAGAAACGGCGCGGCACAGAGAAAAAGGACCAAGGGGCAAGGCCCAAGGCTCAAGCTTTAAAAATTATGATACGCATCAATCATCCCATTCTCTCGCGCGAGGTGATCGAAGTAGCGAAAGGCGAAGAAGGCGATGAGTCCGAAGGTCAGGGTGATGCCGGCGAGAATGCCGAAGAGTTGGGGAGTGCTGAAGGCGGCAAAAGTCGGAAACGCTTGGGTTCCCGTTCCCAACAGGGCGCGGCGTAACAGTTCCAGCCAGTAGGCCATCGGCATCAGGAAACCAATCGGCTGGAGGAATGCGGGGAGAAGCGTAATCGGAAAAATCGCGCCGCTGAACAGATAGAGCGCGGCGGCCACCGCATCGCCGATGAACCACGGTTCGTTTCCAATTGTCATTGTCCAGCCGCCGACGATGAGGCCCATGAAGGCCAGACAGAGTACGCCCAACGCCAACGCGGCGATGAACAGCGGCCAGTTGATCGTGGCAAGGTGCAGCGGTAGGTTGAAGAACAGCACGCCGGCCACGAGCGTGACGACGACGGCGATGGTGCCGGTGATGAAGCGCGCCGCGGCGCGCCCGAACAGGTAGACCGGGATGTTGATCGGTGCGACGTAGAGATACTTGAGCACGCGATAGCGCTCACGGTCGTCGAGGATCGAGTACGAGACGCCGGCCATCACCGCGCCGACATAAATGTAGAAGGCGTTGCCCAAGTAGATGTAAGCGTAGATCGGCGCCGTTGCGCCCGCGCGCGAGACGGCGTTATACATGAACACTAAAATCAGTACGCCGGTGACCGGCTTGACGACGGAAAAAGCAAAGAAGAAAAGCGGATCCGTCCAATTGGATTCAATCTGCCAGCCGAGCCAGGCCGCGGATTTAAAAGTGTGAGAGAAAGTTCGGAGCATAAGAACTCCTATCAAAATGAGCGAGCACCCTGAGCGGAGCGCCGCGATCCTTCGACTGCGCTTCGCTCCGCTCAGGATACGCGGCGCGTAGTCGAAGGGCGGCGTTTTGGTATGCGGGCAAGAGACCGGGTTTCTTTACAAACTCTACACGTCTATCTCCGCCGGTCCGTCAACGTGCCTTCTTGAATCGCCAGTTTTTCCATTCGATTCAGCCAGTATTTGGCGGCGGCGACGAAGACGATGGCTAAGACAACCAGCCCGCCGATTTCAACTTGAAGCGAGACAAAGCCGAGACTAGTACATCAACAAGTTAAAGATGTAGGGTAGTGTTCTTTAAAAACTTGACGAGCGTCCTTCACGGTGAAATTCCAGCGGATTT
>Ga0209382_10001620_pt1 | contig 34962 bp, 42 predicted proteins | sample SoiMetdeltSBSDD5_FD_187599 | JGI IMG/M metagenome (GOLD analysis project Ga0209382, IMG submission 187599) | Bulk soil microbial communities from a Populus tree surrounding site in Tennessee, USA - Soil MetaG P. deltoides SBSDD5 (SPAdes) (version 2) | ecosystem: Environmental > Terrestrial >... | reverse complement strand
GCGCGACCCGTCGCTATTAGCCGGCATCCCAACGCTTGCGCGCGTCGCTGCGTGGGGCGGCGGCCTTCCGATCAAGCTGAACGGAGAAGTTGTCGGCGCGATCGGTGTGAGCGGAGCGCCCACTGTGCAGAACGACATCGACTGCGCGAGAGCAGCCCTGGCGCTCGTATCGGATGCGGTGATGGCTGACTAAGCCATGACGACCCTAACTGCTCGTCTCCATCGAGAGCCACGAACCTGGCTGTCGAATCCTGCGACGATCATCATCGCCGCCATGATGACGGGCATGACCTTCTCCGCGAGCGGAGCTGCGCCGACGCCGCTCTATCACCTGTACCAGGAGCCCTTCGGGGCTACGTCAGCCACGTTGACCGTCATCTTCGCGGCCTACGTGCTCAGCCTTCTTCTGGCGCTCCTCATGACCGGAGCACTGTCGGATCACGTTGGCCGCCGCCCCACTGTTCTGGGCGCGCTGATGCTCGGTGCTGCTGGCGCGCTTCGCTTTGGGGCGTTGTTTTAGCAGGATGCCTGTATTCGGTCTCGCGACGTCTCCAGCGGTCGCACGAACATCAACGAGGTCGCATCAGCGTGAGAGCGGTCGACGGCGGCCGAACCCGAGATTTAGCAGTTCACGTCACGCCGATTACTTCGTCTCCAGGACCCCGAAGTCGCTGCGGCAGAAGCGTCCGTCGCCTTCGCGACTAACACGAAGGCACACCGACTCACACGCCGCAAGTGAGCGAGTCGATTGTGATTGGACTGTGATACGTGGGGCTCAAAACCTCGAAGAACATCGAGGTTTACGGACGCACACCGAGTGATCGTTTTGGAAGGCTAAGTCCCCGATCGCGTGTGCCTTGAGGCGCTTCGGAGTGGCTTGGTGTCGCTGGCCCGCTTCGCTTTCCAGGCGTGCTCGATCGACCACTCCGACATCTCTCCGTTTAGAATCAACGAGTTGCGGGCGGTCTGGAAGATTGTAGCGCAAAACCCTCCTTCAAATCTCGGTGGTCCAGCAAATTCTTAATGGTCAGGCGGTTGCGGACAGCAACGACGTCGTCGAGCGCGGGAATTGTGTCAGACCTTCCGATCCGGCTTGATCACTTACGGTCGTTTAGCTGAGACGGCGTGCTGTTCGTGCTGCGTCGGCGACGGCCAAGGGAAGCCGGCTCGACGCCACGCACTAAAGAAGTGCTCATGGTCCTCCTCGCGCTTGAACGCAGCCACTGATTTCGCCGACACCGTAAAAGTGGAATCCAGCCGGAGCGTCTCCGCGGTCTCTGTCTTTGCCTCTTCCGCTCGACCCAATTGCGCGAGGATCATCGCCAGCATCGCATGTCCCCAGGGCCGCACCGGCGCTTGCGCGACAAAATCGCGCATGATGGCCAACGCATTTGAGTATTCCTCGAGCATGAAGTGCGCAACCCCGAGGTAGAACGACAGCAGCGGTCCATGGAACGGATCGAGCCGCATCGAGGCTTTGAGCACCTCGATCGCTCGCCGTGAATCGCCAGCGGACGCGAGCGCCCACCCGAAACGCCAGTCCGCGTAGTTGGGATTCAACGCGATCGCGCGTTCGAACGCTGCGACTGATGCATCGTGCTGATGCAGCCAGGTGAGCACGGCTCCGAGGGCAGCATGGGCCTCCGGCAGGAGCGGATCGAGTTCGACCGCCTTGCGAGCGAGCTGCATTGCACGCTCGAGAGCGGCGGGATTCAGGTGATCATCGTCGAGGCGAATGACCCAGACCGTGTTGTATGTATCGGCAAGCAGGGCGTACGAACGAGCGTAGAGTGGATCGATGGTGAGTGACTGTTCGATGAGCCGGCGCGCTTCGTAAATATCCTGGACGTTGAACGAACGGAATGTAAAACGGTCGAAGGCTTCGGATGCCTGTAAATAGCAGTCGTAGGCCAGCCAGCTCGCCGGAGGCTTCGCACGCGCGCGCTGTGTTTCCGCCTTTCGGACGTGAGCCGTGAGAATCGTGGCAATGGTCCTCGCGACCGCGTCCTGCACCTCGAAGACATCATCGAGGGTGCGATCATAGTTTTCAGCCCAGCGGTGCGTTCCCGACACGGCATCTATGAGCTGCACGGCGACACGCAGGCGATCGCCTGACCGTCTGACGCTGCCCTCCACTACGTAACGCACGCCCAGTTCGCGGCCGACGACACGAACATCGACAGCCCTGCCTTTGTACTGGAAGCTCGAATTGCGCGCGATGACGAAGATCTCACTGAACCGCGAGAGCGCCGTGGTGATGTCCTCAACGACCCCGTCGGCGACGTATTCCTGCTCGGGATCAGCACTCAGATTGGTGAAGGGGACAACGGCGACCGACGGCTTGTCGGGAGGCTTCATCGCGCTCGGTGTCTCGACAAAAGCCTCGCCGACGGTTCCGGGCTCTTCCCGCACAGCGCCGACAAAGCGGAAGCCCTTGCGCGGCAGCGTTTTGATCAGCCGTTGCTCCTCTCCGGTGTCAGCGATGGCGCTGCGCACGACATTGATGCGGGTGGTCACCGCCGCATCAGAGACAATGCGCTGCTCCCAGACGGCCGCGATCAGATCGACCTTGCTCACCACCCGCTCGCGGTGGCGGAGCAGATACTCGAGGAGATCGAACACCTGCGGCGCCACCGGCACGGCGTTCGCTCCCCGCCGTAGCTCGCGCCGGTCGATGTCCAAGACGAAGTCCTCGAAGAGATAGCGCACCTGGCTGTCCCAGCCCGGCTCAACTATATGTGTGTCCGCGAAGAATGAGGCGCTGGTGAGGAAAATGTGAGCCTCCGGTTAAGCGCGTTCCACGGCGAGTCGCTACGCTCCTATACCACCGGCGGCAATGCAGCCGCCGCAACCGAGGAGTTGTCGTGATTTACCACCAAGTTCGTTTCGCAATGAAGCCAGAAGCGCCGAGTGATCAAGTGGAGGCCGCGCTCGAACTGATGCGCAGACTGGGCCGGGAGCTCGACGTCGTCGAGTCGTTCTGCGTGGGTCGCGACTTCGGCGGCGAGTTTACCGTCGGCGCCGTCTATGTGCTGAAAGACATCCAGGCCTACGACACGTACATGAACGCGCCCCTCCACCTGCAGATCGACCGTGCTGGCCTGCCCCTCGTGGCCAACATGATCTCGCAGGACCTCACCGACGATCCGGATCCCGCGATCGGCGACAAGATTGCCGAGATCCACCGGAAGCGGTACGCGACGCACGCGGACGTGGCCGGCCTCGTCGGAAGCCTGGGCTCGTACGAAGGCAGCGGCGTCCCGAAAGCCGTGTGACGTCTGGACTCAAGGACACCTGTATGAAACTGAGTTCCGACGGCTCGTTTCACTTCAACCTTCTGCGCTGGCTTGGCACGGCGCCGTACCGTGGCGTCGATGTCGCGGAAATGTTGGACGTCGCGGATCGGATCGTTGCCGGCGACTTCGAGAGCTGGCACGACGAGTTCCTGGCACTTGTCCAGCAGGTCGAAGCCGAGAGTTCGGGGACGCCTGGCGCTTCTCCGATCACGGTTCGCGACCGGGCCTTCCGCGCGGCATCGTACTGCCGGGCCGCCGACTTCTTTCTGCATGGCACGCCGAGCGATCCGCGGATCGCGAGCATCTGGACATCGGCCACCGCACAGTTCAATCAGGCCATCGCCCGGCTCACACCCGCCGGCGAACGCCTGACGATCCAGGCCGAAGGCTTCACGATTCCGGCGATCTTCTATCGCGCGGCAACGGATCGTCTCCCGCGGCCGACCATCTTGATGTTCAACGGGTTCGACGGCAGCCAGGAGGAGATGCTGCACATCTCCGGCTTTGCGGCGTTGGAACGAGGTTTCAATGTCGTGACCTTCGAAGGCCCAGGCCAGCCGACGGTCGCCCGCGAGCAGGGGCTGGGCTTCCGTCACGATTGGGAGCACGTCGTGTCGCCGGTCGTGGACTATTGCGAGGGCCTTCCGGAAATCGACGCCGGTGGACTCGCCCTGCTTGGCCTCTCATTCGGCGGCTACCTAGCACCACGAGCGGCGGCGTTCGAACCCCGAATCCGAGCAGTGGCCGCGATCGACGGACTATTCGACGGCCACGAAGCGGTCAGGGGTCTCCTGAACGACGAGCTCAAGACCCTGTTCGACCGGCATGAGGTGGATGCCTTCAACGCGGCGATGCGTGGAGCCATGCGACACGACGGGGCCCTCCGCTGGTACGTCGAACAAGGCGTGTGGTCGTTTCGCGTCACGACACCCTACGAGTTCTTCGATCGTTCACGGGCGTACACGTTGGAGGGTGTCGCGCACCGGATCACCTGCCCCGTACTCGTGTGCCAGGCCGCCGGCGAGCACTTCAACCCGGGCCAGGCTGAGAAGCTGGCCGAGACATTGGGCGAGCGCTCGACCGTACGGTCCTTCACCGCAGCGGAATCGGCCGCGTATCACTCGCACATCGGTGCATTCGTGCTCATGAACGGCGTCGTCTTGGATTGGATCGCGAAGGTGCTGAAGGCGCCGCAGGCGAATCACTCCAGCAGCGAAGATCGACGGGGTGAGGAGACGAAAGCGGAAGATGTACTCCGGTGAGGGGCAGAAATCCCAAACCCCACGCGCGCCAGAGGTAGTCAAGACGAACCCTGAATCGGCACTTGATGATCACCATCGACTCAAGTACAGCGGTTCAGGAGACGGGTTGTACATGGGGGTCGTTCTTCAGGGAGGTTGGCGCCGCGCTACGCTCGCCAGCCAAATATCCCTCGCCTCCTGCTGGGAGCATCATGATGCTCGTCGGTCGTACTTGACGACCTGGGCCATTATCAACGCCTTCGAAGTCTCGACTCCGGAAGATGTGACTGGGTAACCGACTGCCGGCGATGCGGTTTCGTCTCGTTCCTGCCTGCGCGTCGGCTGCCAGCACTCGCGAAAGGTACCCTAGGCACCCACAGTTTCCGCGTGCTTCCCGAAGAACTGGTGTTTGATGGCCTTGCGGAAGGCTTCATCGCCGAGCTGCAAACGCATCGCATAGGTTGCCTTGGCGTCTGGCCCGGCGACATACCGGAGCTGATCTTTACCATCGGTCGCCGCCTCGTACACGACCTCTGCGATCTCCTCTGGAGTCGAATACGTCGCCATCTGCTTCGGATCGGTGATGGCCCCCATCACGCCATCCAACAGCACGTCGTAGGCTGCATGGCGACCCACATCCATCGAGCGTGTGAAAAAGTCTGTCTTCATCCCGCCGGGTTCGACGATCTTCATGCCAATACCCAGCTGACCGAGTTCGAACGCCATGCTCTCGCTCCACCCCTCGACGGCCCATTTCGTCGCGTGGTACAAGGAATTGAACGGGACCGTGATCAATCCGCCGATTGAGGTGGTATTGATGAACAGCCCGGCCTTTCGCTCTCTGAAGTGCGGGATGAACGCCTTCGTCGTGCGCATCGGCCCCAGCAGATTGGTGTTGATCATCCGGAGCATTTGTTCATCGGTCAGACCCTCCAGCGGGCCCGACATCCCGTAGCCGGCGTTGTTGAAGACGACGTCGACGGCACCGCGAGTCAGCGCGTCGTTCGTCGCCCGTGCGATCTGATCTGGAGCCGTGATGTCGAGCGGTACCAGCACGACGTTCGGGACTGTTGAGAGTTCCTTCTCCTTATCGGGGCTGCGCATGGTGGCCAGCACGTTCCACCCCCGTGACGCGAACAGCTTCGCCGCCGCTCTCCCGAGTCCGGAGGAGCTGCCGGTAATGAAAATGGTTCTGGAGTTCTGGTCCGTCATAGCGTCATCCCTCCGTCCACTGGTATCACGGCGCCGGTGACGTACGAGGCGGAATCCGAGCACAACCACACAGCCGCGGCGGCGACTTCATCCGACTTCGCGATTCGGCCCATCGGCGTTTGTTTCTCGTAGTCGGCCCGTGACGTGGGCGTGCTGTTCACGACGTTGCTGAACAGCGGGGTATCAATCGAGCCGGGCGCGATTGCATTCACGCGGATGCCCTGGGGTGCGAACTCCCTGGCTGCGACCTTGGTGACGCCGACCACGCCCCATTTGCTCGCCGAGTAGACGGGATAGCCCTCGAACACCTGCAGGGCGGCGACCGACGACATGTTCACGATCGCTCCTCCGCGGCCGTTCTTCAGGATGGCGGGAATCTGATGCTTCATGCCCAACCAGGTCCCAGTCAGGTTGACCCCGATCACGCGCTGCCAAGTCTCGAGCGTGCACTCCACGGTGTTGCCTGTCCACGGCGAGACGCCGGCGTTGTTGATGGCGAAATCGAGGCGACCAAACTCGTTCAGGGCGACCGACACCGCTTGTCGCGCGGTCTCTTCGGTCGACACATCCCCTGCAACGACAGAGCCTACGCCGCCGCATTCTTGGATGAGCGCGAGCGTCTGTAAGAGCGGTTCTTTACTTTGGCCGCTCAACACGACGCGGCCACCCCTCTTCGCGAAGGCGATGGCCGTTGCCTGGCCGATACCCTTGCCGGCGCCGGTCACGATGACGACACGATCGGCGAACTCGTCAGGCATGGTGTGACGCTAGCGCTGACGACGACGTTCGTATTGTAGAAACTTGCTCAATCGACCGGCACTAACTGCGACGGAGATACATGGCTGGCGTTGTCTGAAACGCGCAGTGAAACGCCCGCGTGAAGTGCGGCTGATCGTGGAAGCCGCATTCCACGGCTATCTGCGCCAGCGTCAACTTGCCCGCCTTCATAAGACCGACGGCTCTTTCCAGGCGCAGTCGCGACACGAATTGGTGCGGGGGCACACCAACAGTGGCGCGGAAGAGACGCGCGAAATGAAACGGACTGATACGAGCCCGTTGTGCCAGGGTCATGAGCGATACATCGTCCTCGAGCTGTGATGCGATGCACTCCAGGACAGAGCGAAGCTGAACAGAATTCAACTTGCCACGTGGCGAGGGCAGCTTCGGCTTCGCGACGCCGTGGTTCGCGAGCAAGTGCAGCACGAGACCCACGGTCAGTGTTTCCGCGTACAGCACTCCATTCGGTGCACCGAGGGCAAGTTCCGCGTGGAACGTGTTGGCGTAATCAATGATGAGCGAATCGGTGACGGACGGACGAGAGACAAACTCAATGCGATGCGGTGGCAGCCCGTCCTCCACAACATCGGCCACAAATCGCGGATCGATGACCAGCGAGATCTCGTCGTAGATCTGGAACCACCGCGAAGGGTGGGATTCACCATGTGTCAAGAGGCGGCAATGACCAGGGACGGTCGGCTGATCATTCCATCCGTTGCGACCTTTCGTCCATGCGAACGAGGTTGGCTGCGGACCGACGTTGACCGAGATGCCGTGGCCGATCACCGACTGTTCTGGCAGTTCCGCTGGCGGGAGGCGGTGGCGCTCCACGATGATGCCGCGCCATCCGAAGGGAGCACTGGTGAGCAACAGCGAGCCGGCCGGCGCGGCTGGGCGCCGTTTTCCTGTCGCCTTGTCGACGAGCAGGTGCTCGCCGGGTCGTAGGAGGGGTGACACGGGCGGACAGCGCGCGCTGACCAGATGCATCCGACTGGCTCGATCGATGGGGAGTATAAGGTCCCAGGGCCATCAAAAGCGATCACGCTCTCGCTGGTTGGCGGTGTCAGGAGGCCCCATCGCTTCACTTATGGATGTGCCACCCTAATCGCGACATTCCCCTTCTTGTGCCCCTGCGCCGTTCAATCAGTTGGGTGGTCCCGCCGGTATCAGCGCTCGACGAGATCGGCGACCATTTTCGGCAGTGCCATTTCTCCATCATGTGTCTGGAACCCGCGTGCCATCGCGGTCCGGATCCGGCGCTGCGTCTCGGGATCGCGCGCCCGTTCCACGAAGAGATTTGAATCGCGACGGAAATCGTCGGCCGGCGCGAGTGCGATCCCATTGATCCGATCCTTGATCACGGCGCGGCCTGCTGCGGGAAAGCCGGCGATCCGATGCGCGAGCGATCTCACGAATTCACCAATTCCGGCGGCGGGCAGCGCGCGATTGATCACATCACTATGCTCGACCAGACGCTCGCGCAGCTCCCCGACGCTCATCGGCGCTGAAGGCGCTTCGTGTCCAGTCGGCGAAGCTGGTCCAGGCGATTTCCGGATGGGCCGCATGCAGAGCCGGGATGTCGACGGTGTAACCAGGTCCTTCGAGGAAGGCCCACACCGTGCGCACGAGGGGATTGTCGACCTGCGCCAGCGGGAAGACTCGTGCCCGACCTCCGTTCCGAGGGTGGCACTCAGTTTGGCTGCCATCTGTGTGGGAGTGTTCTCATCGCTTGCCAGGTCGATCCGCTGTCCCACATAGCGGGTGGGATTGAGCAGCACTCCGGCCGCGAACGCTCCATGGTCGGTGCGGGCGAGCTGCTTCAACGGCTTGTCCGAGTGGAGCGGCATGTCCAGTGCACCGCTGAGGATGCGTTGCGCGCTGCCGAGGTTGACCATGTCCAAGAAAGACGTCGGTCCGAGGATCGTGTAAGGCACATTGCCGGAGACCAGTTGGGCTTCGATACGTGCCTTGCTTTCGAAGATCGGTACGCCGGTCCCCTGGTCGGCATTGCCAACGAACTGAACACCAAATGGGGTACCCGCTGTTGGCCCGCGGCAGCCAGAATTGCCTGCCCCTGGGCCACCTCGGCCTCCACGCCGTCGACAAAAGGAGTGGTGTACGCGAATACCCCGGCCACCCCTTTCATCGCCGCGGCCATGGAAGCCCGATCACTCAGATCACCCGCGACAACCTGAACGCCGCGGTCAGCCAGTCGGCGAGCGGCCTCATCATCGGTGTTCTGCACCAGCGCCCGTACCCCGGCCCCGCGGTCCAGCAATGCGTCAGTCACCGCCCGACCTTGTCCACCGGTAGCGGCAAGCACAAGAATAGGATTGTCGGTCATTTCAGAACTCCTTCGATTCGGGTACTCCCTCATCGTGGTGACGCGTTTGAAGTCGGCGTGGAATGACGACGGGTTCATGTGCGCCGCCTGGGCCAGGCGCTTCAGGCGCAGTGGCCCGTTCGTGGTGCGAACGAACCCCAGGCGATCGAAAACCTTGCCGCCTCGGCATATGTCCCCATTTACGCGCGTCGGTTGAGGCGAAGCTTCACTGACGACTCGTTGGCGTCAGGCGGGGCGTACGGCGGCCGGGACGTGGGCGGCCAGGAGTGCCGCGAGCGCGGTGGCGCGGTGCTGGGCCTGGCGAACTGCTTCGGCTGCGTGGGGATCGGCGGCCGCAGTGGTACAACGGTCGGCGAGCAGGGCGGTGCGTTCGTGCAGCAGCGCCCACGCCGATTCGCGCCAAGGAACGAAGTTCCCCAGCGTGTAGAACATTTCGAACGCGAAGCCGGCCGTGCAGCCCGCGTGCGGCGCCCCGACCGGCAGCCTGGTCAGCTCCGTTGCCAGAGGGCTGAGCACGCCCGCCATCAAACCCACCGCCACGCGGATCAGAGTGCCAAGCTGTTGGTCGGTCTCGTCGGTGTGGGTGAAGAAGCGAGTCAGCGTCTGCAGAACCAGCTCGTAGGCCAGCGCGGCCAACTCGGCCACCTCGCGGGTGCGTGGTTCGGCGATGATCGGTACCGGCGCCGGGTTGTCGAATGGCTGGCGCGTATACGCGGCGAGCACGGTCCGGGTCGGCTCGAACGAGGCGTCACGCGCTCGTAATTCCCGATACTCCTCGTAAAGCGCGAGGAAGCGACCATAGTGCGCATGACGCCAATCGCCGCGCGCGCCCTCGCCCTGCTCGATGATCTCCGCGACCGCGGCTGAAGCAGACGCGAGATCGGTCACCGCGACCAGTTCCGGCCAGTGGAACAGCTCGGGTGTCGCTTGAGCACGCGGTGAACCGACAAACACCGCCTGCTCGCCGAGGCGTGCGACCAGAGTTTGGAGCCCGTCGCCAATGCCACGATAGAGGTGACCGATCGTGGCGTATTCCTGACCGCGCGGCATCGTCTCTGCGGTTGCCAGCGCCTCGCGTGGGGGTGCGGTTGGAACGAAGTCCTGGGCGTCCTGACGCTCCATCCCCTCGGGCCGCTCCAGATACAGAAAATGCTGCAGCGCCTGCTCACCAAACGGCAGCAGGTCCAGCTGGATCGGCGACGGAAAGTAACCCGAGCGCTGAGGAAAGTTGGGTCGTCCGAACGTGGGCGCGGCGCCGATAGCCGTGGACAGGTTGGCGACCAGCGCCAGGTGCAGCATCTCCTGGACCGCGATGCTGTTCAGCGTCTCGCGCCACCGATCGACAACCTCTGCGTACTCCGCGGTGAGACCTTCGTCGGTGCTCTGTTTGAGGCTAAACGCCGCAAAAAGGTACTGGCACATGATCATGTGCTCGAGTTGCGCCGCTTCCGACAGCAACCACCACACGTCTTCGCGGTGGGCGACGACAACCCTGGGCTCTAACATGCTAGGCCTCCGTCGACGATGTTTCGACGCGCCCAACATCGCCGTTTACGACGACGCGGTACGTCTTCAACGGATCTATTGCTGGACCGCGCAACACGGCCCCGGAGCAGACATTGAACTGCGAGCCGTGCAGTGGACAGGTGACCGTTGACCCGTCAAGCTTGCCCTGGCCAAGCGGGCCTCCGCGATGCGTGCACGTGGCTTGGGTCGCACAGAAATTCCCGTCCACATTGAAGACGACGACATCACGAACGAGCGCAGCTGATCCGGGCGGGACATCGCTCACTTGAAACTCATTGAGACTGAGCGTCCGTGGTTCGATACGGCTCATTTCAGTCATTGAACACCTCCTCTTTTTGTTGTCGTTTCGCACCGCGCCGAACGATAGGAAACAGCTGGCAGCATCGAAAGGCGCCGCGTGCATGAGTGAAGACCGGGCGTCACGTCAAGATGTGACAAAGGTCGCCGTCTATGGTGATCGTGGGACGACGGCCACGTCATCCGGTTCGTTGGAGACCGAATCGGTATCGACGGAGTCATCGTCCGGGTTCGGAAGCGATGATGGTGGGTCGCTCGCGGGAATGTGCCCGCGAGCGTCTTGTCGAGAGCGCCCTCTCGCGGATCCGTCGCTCTTCATCGTGGCTGTGCGAGTGCGTCACTCGTCGTCTCATTCTGATTTAGCTGCGCTCGCGCTGTCGTTCGAGGCCTTCACCTAAAGCGAGACGCCCCGGGCGGCAGATGGTTGTAGAACGGCTGGCGACGTGGGCTAACGTCCTGCCAGTCGCGGTCGCGACATTCGGACGTGGAAGTTGAGATTCCGCGGGGAACACCGGCAATCGCGGTGATGTGGTGAATTCCTGGGGATCGATGGTGCTGCCCATTTCCTGGTCTGCACGCGCGCTCAATACTCACCGAAGGCATCGTCGATGTAGCAATAGAGCCAGCGTTCGCCAACCTCCGCGGATGCGATAACGGGATGGTGACTCGCGCGAGCGTGCTCGCTCGCATGGCGGTTCGGAGACGAATCGCAGCAGAGGGTGCGGCCGCACGTCTGGCAGGTGCGCAAATGAACCCAGCGATCACCGGTCTTCACGCATTCTTCGCACTCGTGACGGCGTGGAGTCTTGACGCTACTGACCGCGTCGATATGAGTGCATGATTCGCGCATAACGCCACCCTCGAACTGTCTCCCTCGTCACTCGGCGACCTTGCGCGGCGCTGGCCAAGGTTCCGGTGTCATGCCGTGATCCTCGCCGCAGGCAGAACGTGGAGCGCGATCAGATCGGTAAAACGTCGTAGAAAGGTCGCGATGACATCACGCGTCGGCTGGTGCACTAGGCGATCATCGGCGTCGAACTTCTCGTGTGCGTGACTGACGAGGACCTCTGGCTGGAGCAGCGCGTACGTGTTGGTGAAGACAAACGCCTGCCGCAGTTGCGATTGAGCGCGCGCGGTTCCCAACGTGCCAGGTGTGGCGCCCATCAATGCCGCGACTTTGCCGTTCAGCGAGCTATTGCGCGGCGGTCTGGACAGCCAGTCGATCGTGTTCTTCAGCACACCTGGGACACCGTGATTGTACTCGGGCGTGGCGATCAGCAACCCGTCCGCCTGCCGGACGGCATCGCGCAGTTGCACGACGCCCGGCGGTACGCCAGCCGCTTCGATATCGCCGTTGTACAGCGGAATCCCGTCCAGGTCATGAATCACAATGTGCAGAGCGGGCGGTGCGAGTTCCGTCGCTGCGCGGAGGAGTGCGCGATTAAAGGAGCCGCGTCGCAGACTGCCCGCCAATCCGACAACGTTGAATACGCGAGCAACGGTGGGCATCGTATCAACCACAACGCTCTTCTCCTCGTCTCGTCGTGACAGCGAGAACCTCAGTAGTGCGCGTTAGCCAGGACCGGGCAGCGGGTCGTGATGTGACGACGGCGTTCTAGGTGCACCCCTCACATTTATGAAACTGCGTTCGGTTTTCGTCGGCATTGAACTGTTGGAGTCGCTCCCGATGTTGCAGGACGCCGTCCCACGCGAGCCTCCTAGCCAGCTTCCCGACCGTCGAACAGGTTCTGAAACAATCAGGCGTCATCGATAAGGTCCGCCCCGCGGGCAAGCACCTCCAAGAACTTCGGTTGGTACGTCAGACAGTTTGAGCCGCCGGCGAGGTAGCCGGCCAATCCTTCTGCCAGGCGTCGGCGATGCCGTCCCCGTTGTACGAGATCCGCACGGGCATCACGCTCAGTCTGTCGGCGAGCGTCGCCTCTGCCCGGATCGGCCACCAGTCATACAGGAAGATCTCTATGGGCCTCCACATCGCGACCCACCCGCCGATCAGAAGACTCTCCTTAAAGATCTCGGCAAAGTGATTGCTGAAGACGCTCCCGATGAGATTTCGCTGGCGACCGAGAGGCCGAGCGTGCAGACGCCAATGGCCAGACTCCTGCGACCACGGCGAAACAGCTCGCGGAGCCGACGTCTCGAAAGTTCCGCGCGGTGACGGAAGAATTGGTGGACGGCTTCCCGGAGCTCTGTCGGTTCATTCGCCAGTCCGGCCGGGCGATCCAGGTACACGGCGAGCCCGAATGTAACGCTTGGGGAAGCCTCTTTGGCCCAATCCGTGATGAATTCCTCGGCGTCTGGATCGAGGTCTCGTTCGCGAAACGGTGAAGGATCGATGGCTTTGAACAATTGCTTGAGTTCGGACACGTGGACCTCGATCAGTTCACACGTAGCCGGAAGCGGGTCGCCAGCCGCGACTGAAGACATCGTCGACGGACCGGGTCTCCGCCCCTCGCTCATGCGATCGCAATGCTCGCTTCTTGCAGCCATCACCGACTCGCAATTGTTCAGCCTTCACGATGGATGAATCATCTCCCGCTGCGAGTCCCATTCCGTACCGGTAGGTCACTCTCGCAGCCGGATTCGATCATCGACAAACTCGGATCCGGCGACAGAATCCAGGCTCTCCGCGTGGTGACCGAGACCTGCCGCAATGATCGACGCTCCACTGCTCGGCTGATGCTGTCGCACGTCGACCGTCGCAGGTTTCGCCAGTACGCATGTGGGACTCCCCTCGACGCCACGCCTGTCACGTTCGAAAGCCAGCCGCCGGAGGTTGGCGAGACTGCCGAAGAAGCCTGACCGGCTCGCCACAAGGCTCTTGCTCATCGCTGCCCCTCCGCTTCTCTTATCTTGCGCGTGACAGCGGAACATTCACGACATGCTCAGCCACAAACCAGACCTGCAGCTCGTTGCGCCGAACGACAGCGCTGACGATCAGATCGTTCGATCCGTCGTCGCCGCTGTTCGCTGCTAGACGCGCCATCGTTCGTGCTTCCTTGAGGACGATCTCATGCGCGTGCAACAAGCGTGAGATCTGCACAGGCACTTCCTCGCGGCCTTTCGGTGGCCGCGGGATCAACGTCGTTTCGGCCACGTCCGGCGCCATCGCGACGCTCACGCCGCCCAGAACTTGAATGCGTTCAGCTATCGCGTCGACGAGCTCATCGTGTTCGCCGTAGTGCTTGTCGAAGAGCAGATGTAATTGAAAGAAGGTCGGTCCTGCGATTTGCCAATGGTGCTTCTTGTACAGGTCACGCAGAAAGATCGTGTCAGCCAGCAGCTGATTGAGGTTTTCGACGCTTTCCTTGCACACGTTCTCCGATAACGCGATTGGCATTCTGATGGTGTGCCCGTACGGTTGGATTTCTGGCGCATGCTGATGGACAAGGGGTTCCGCCGCCTTCAGAACGGAATCGGCTTCAGTAGTTCTTGTCATGTGCGTTTTTCCTTTAAACATGTTCTCAACCGCCGGACCGGGCCATCCACTTCTACCTTCGTGGCAGAAATGCCAGGTGTTTCGTTACTGGGCGTCGCGCGCCGCCTTGCGGATGAAGGAGGCGACGACATAAGGCTCGGACAGCATCGCCACATGGCTGGACGAGAGCCTGATCGACGTCGCGTTCATCCGCTCCGCGAACATCGCCTGGAGCGCGGGCAGGACCACGCGGTCGTAGGCCGCGATCGCGAACCAACTGGGCTTGATCCGCCACGCCGGCGTTGAAATTGCCGCGCTCAGGGCCACGAGCGACGTCGGACCTTGGGTCGCCGCAAGCACGGTTTGCTCCGAGTCGGATCGGTCGGGCGCGAAATCGTCGCGAATTCCAGCCGGAGTGAGCTTCAAGAACCCGAATTGGTCTTGCTGTACGTGCTGAAGGAATGGCGGAAGACTGGCAAGCGTCAGATCGAGGGGCGATTCCCCCTCTGCCGGTGCGAACGCCGCAACATAGACCAAGCCGACGACTTTCCCGTCGTTGCCCGCTTCGGTGATCACGGCTCCACCGTAGGAGTGAGCGACGAGCAGCAGCGGGCCGTCTACCCGCGCGATCGCTCTTTGCACCGCGGCAACGTCGTCCGCCTGTGATGTCAGCGGTAGCTGCACCGCATCAACGCGAAGTCCTTTCGCCTCAAGAAGTGGAATCACCTTCGACCAGCTTGAACCGTCGGCCCAGGCCCCGTGTACGAGCACGATGTTCGTCACTCCACGACGCTGCTTCTGCTGCGCCGTCGCGCTTGTGGCCGTCGCCGCGACCAGCAGTGCGACCGCCGTAACCGCGGCGGCCAGTCTTCTCAATGTCTTCGAGCGTGTCATCTTCATCTCCTGCGATTTGTGATGCTGGTCGTGAAGACCACGAATCAGGTCGCGATGTGACAGGTGCCGTATGTCACAGGCCAGCGGGTCATGCGGTCTGTCGTGGCGGCGGCAAGGCGCAGACGGACGTTGTCACATCAATGCGCGCTCCCCGGTCTTCGCCAGCAGGACACACGGAGGTCCAGTCACGAGAGACGAGGAGACGCAATTGACCATTGCGACCACTGAATCGACCATGAGTGACGGCATACTTGACGGCTCGACGGTGACCTGCCCGTCCCACGGCTCGCAGTTCAAGGTGTACACGGGCGCTGCGATGTGCGGACTGGCGGAGGACCCCCTCGCGACCTGCCGTGTAACCGTTGAAGGTGAAATCCGGCGTGTCGACGCTCCGCTCTCACACGCTGTCCAAGGCGGGTAACGTGTCGCAAGAGGCTGTCCGGTCGACCCCGCTCACGAGTGCCCCGGACGCGGCGCTCCTGTTTCCGACGCTGACGTCTGCGCAAATCGCGCGAATTGCCTCGCATGGAGTGACTCGGCCCGTCATTCGCGGAGAGGTCTTGATCGAAGGCGGCCAGACGGACGTGCCCTTCTTTGTGCTGAAGGCTGGTGCGGTCGAGGTCGTTCGCCCATCCGGCCTCGGCGACGTTCTGGTCGCCGTTCTCGGTCCAGCTCAGTTCACCGGTGACATCAGCATGATCCTCGGGCGCCCCGCGCAGATGCGTCTGAGCGTCAGTGAATCAGGAGAAGTCGTCCAGCTGACACGTGACCAGATGCATGCCCTCATTCAGACAGACGCCGAGATCAGCGAAGTGCTGATGAGGGCGCTGATCCAGCGACGGATCGCCCTGGAGGCCGAGGGGATGGGCGACGCGCTGCTGATCGGGTCCAGCCGCTCCGCCGCGACGCTTCGCATCAAGGAATTCCTGGTGCGTAACCGCCACCCGTTCAAGTATCTCGATCTTGACCATGACGCCGACGTGCAGGATCTGCTCGACCGCTTTCACGTGGACCGGGCCGACGTGCCTGTCCTAATCTGCCGCGGGGCGGCCGTGCTGAAGCGGCCGAGTATTCAGGAGATTGCCGACTGTCTCGGCTTCAACGCCCGCATCGACAAGAACAAGCTGCGCGACGTCGTCATCGTCGGTGGCGGTCCGGCCGGTCTGGCGGCCGCGGTCTACGCGGCTTCCGAAGGACTCGATGCGCTCGTCATCGAGGCAAGTTCGCCTGGAGGGCAGGCAGGCTCGAGCTCGAACATCGAAAACTACCTCGGATTTCCAACCGGGATTTCAGGCCGGGATCTGGCCGGACATGCTTTTGCCCAAGCCCAGAAGTTTGGCGCCAACGTCATGATCGCCAAAGGCGCCACGGAACTGGCGTACGAGCAAAAGCCTTTCGGCGTGCGTCTGGACAATGACACGTCCATCCGGGCTCGCACGGTGATCATCGCCAGCGGCGCCCGATACCGGAAGCCGCCGCTCGCGAATCTCGAGCAGTTCGAAGGTGCCGGCGTCTACTACAGCGCGACCTTCATGGAAGCGCAGCTCTGCGCCGGCGTTGACATCATCGTCGTGGGCGGGGCGAACTCGGCCGGTCAGGCCGCCGTGTTTCTGGCGCGCACTGTGAGAAGGGTCCATCTGCTGGTACGGTCCAACAATCTCTCGGCGGGCATGTCTCGATATCTGGTCCGCCGCATCGAGGAGATCCCGACCATCAAGGTCAGAACGCGAACCGAGATCGTGGGTCTTCAGGGAGACGGACACCTCGAAGGTGTGCAGTGCCGCGACGGCACCGGCGCCGTCACGAGTTACGCGATCAGGCACGTGTTCCTGATGACGGGGGCCGAGGCCAATACGGCGTGGCTGAACGGCTGTGTCACGGTCGACGAGAAAGGCTTCGTCAAGACCGGACCGGACCTGGCCCCGCAGGATCTGGCCGCTGCCCGATGGCCACTCGAGCGCTCGCCGTATTTGCTCGAAACCTCCCGTCCGGGCGTGTTCGCCGTCGGCGATGTTCGGTCCGGCAACATCAAACGCGTGGCATCGGCCGTCGGTGAAGGCTCGATCGCAGTTTCGTTTGTCCATCGCGTGCTGGCCGAGTCGTTAGCCATATCGTAGGCAGTCAGCTTTGAGGAACGGTGATGGACGAGCGTCGTAGGGTCGCCGGCAGACTGGGGCCTGCTACGTCGTATCGCCCTGCGCACTCGGTGTTGTGGCTAACGGGAATCGGCAAGCTACTCGCGCAAGCTACTTCCTAAAGACGGTGGTGAACTACTGTGCGGGAGCCTCTCTCTGGGTAGCGACTGGAGCGCGTCACGAAGGGCCGCACGCGTCGCGACACCGAGCTTTGGAAAGGCTCGGAGGAGGTGACCGCCGATGGTCCGGGGAGAGAGGAACAGCCGTTGCCCGATCTGCTTGTTCGTCAGGCCCGATGCCGCGAGGCTGACGATCTCGAATTCCTGGGGCGTCAGAAGGTCGAGAACGGGTGTTATCCGCTCGCGGCTTGGTCAGTCCGTCGACGGATCCAAGATCGGCTTCTTCCCGCTAGCAACCCGCATCGAGAATGGCGAGAAGCATCGGCTAGAGGCCGCGCGCGCTTGGCCCGAATCGTTTTCCAAGCGCGCTCCTTCATCCGCCTTCGCTCGCATTTGAGTCCAGCGCGAGCTACGGCGAGATGTCCCGCCGTAGCGGCGTAGCCGCGGAGGCGGACAACCACTCGGACATCTCTCCGATTGAGTGGAATCAACAGCCTACCGGAAGGCGGCGAGCCCTGCAAAAGCAAACTGTGACGTGACTGTGACGTGAGGTCGTCGCTGACCTCCACGACCGCCGGGATCTCCGTCTGGTTTGCGCCGCCGTCCCCATTGCCATCGCGATTATGCGCTGTCGAGCGTCGGGCGACATCCAGGGCATCGAGCGCTTGTCGCTTCGCGTCGATGCGGATGTGCGAATAGTGTTCCAGCATCCGCGCGAGAGATGACCGCTGATGGACTCAAGTACGTGGTCCGCCACGCCCATCTCGGCCAGCTCGGTGATGACCGTGTGCCGCAGATCGTGGAACCGGAGGCCTGGCAGGCCCGCCGCGTCCCGGAGCGCACGCCGTGTCCCACTTCAGCATCGGGTTGGTGGCGTCGTAACGGCCCCACTGGCACGCTGGCCAAAGGTAGTGCTCGGGCTCGGTGTGTCCGAGGAGATCCGCGCGCTCGAACATCCGCGCTGCCGCTTCGATGGCCGATGCGTTCAGCGGGATGACGCGGTGGCTCGTCTCGCTCTTGCTCCGCCTGACGTGCACGAGCTTCTTGACGAGATCGACGTCACGCCGGCGCAGGTGCTTCACTTCTACGGGCCGCATCGACGTGTTTGCGGCAACGACCGCGGCGCAATACACGTGTTCCCATTCCGGGCTGGATGCGGCGGCGTCAAAGAGCCGCTTCCGCTCCTCTGGCGTCAGTGCGCGACCGACGGGGCGCTGGCGCGCTCAGGCAAGTTCTTCACGTGATCCGTGAGCGCTCGCCAACGACCGCAGGACTTGAGTACGCGCGACAACACCCCAACGTCTATGTTGATCGTGCGGTTCGCGATGCCGGCCTCGTGCCGCGTGCGTTGCAACTCGGCGATCGCCGTCGCGGTGATCGCCGAGAGCGGCACGTCGCCGAAGCGCTTCTGACGAGGCTGAGCCGTTCCTCCTCCAGCTCGATCGTGCGCGGGGAGCACCGCATCCGCTTGGCATCCAGGTAGGCGCCGTTCGCATCCAAGAGCCGCTTCGGCCCTTGTTCGTCGGCTGACAGCCGGCCGCGTCCAGCCTCTTCGACGAGCTCGCGCTTGCAAGCTCGTTGCGTCGAATGACATCGCTCACGATCAGATCGTTGGATCCATCGTCGACGATTCTTTCAGCGAAGAACAAACGTTGTCGCCCATCCTGACGACTCACGGGGCTTTTCATTTATCGAGTGGTCAAGGGCCTCGTTTATTCGATTTCCAGCAACGTCCTCAAGAAGTGGGCCGACTCTGATTCGATATTTGCCCCTTTCTAGAAGCCGAGACGGCTTAAAGCGAACCCCGCAGCCGCCACCAATTACTCGCACGGCGCCCAATATAGGCCGTCCGTCTTCGTCTTCCACCTGAAGTTGGTCCATAAGGAGGGCTGCGTCCATCACTCGATCAAACGTGATGTCAACGGTACGAGCGGGGGCTCTCACCACTGAGATTACCCATGACGATGGATCAATAGGCTCCCGAATCGCTGGACCCACACGAAAGGCGTGTTGAGCTTTTCCGAAGGCGATTCTGTAGCTTTCATCTTCCTTGAGGGGAGAGAGTTCAGTGTGAGGTGCTTCAACCCCACGCTTGATTTTGCCTGGATCAAATAACACGGTTAGGCGCTTACCGTCGGGGCTCCAGAGCTCCTGTCCGAAATCCATAAACGCGTTTTCTACGGGTCTGTGTTTCGAGTCGAACAACTTGATGGCACTCTGATGAACCATGCCGCGGGCCGGCCGGTTGAACGTAATGTAGAACCGGAGTGTGTTGGAGGGAAGAACACGCGCAGACGGCTCGATCGACGTCACCGATTGCGCGTGAAGACGAAACGGAAGGCACAGAATGCAGGCGGCCACAATGGTTCTCACGCCGCACCTCCATCATCGACGCTCGTTCTTCTTCAGCGGCTTGAAATCATACTCTGACCAAATCTCATCGAGGCGCATCGGGAGCGGGAATGTCGGCAGCGACTCCAAATTCAGATTTCCAGAGTTCGCATTACGCGTGAGCGAGATGATGGATTTCTCATCCAGCAAATCAGCGTGCAGTGAAGAACCCACGAACATCACCGCCTTACCAACGACGCCTGCAGGAAGTCCCGCTGTATCCGTGAGAGGTTGATGGTTCGAATCCGCCTCCGTAATCACCTTCGCGTGCTGAAGGCTTGCGATCGGAATGATGCGAGGATCGTGTGCGGCATTCGTGACGAAGAGCGAATCTTCACCGTTGTACTTAAAGACAAACATGCTGATCGGCTGGCCATTCCCCGTGTCGCCAATCACGTGTCCTTCGATTTGAGCCCCATTCTTAAGATCCTCCACCGGGATGAGGACGATTGGGCTACAGGTGTAGGCAGCGATTAGCGTGTCTTTGCCGTCGACCTTTGCAAACGCCATCGTTCGGATCGGAGCTCGAGTCTCCCACTGTGCGTGCGCATCGTGGTAGATCTTGATTTGTGTTTCAGAGATCTCGTCAGTGAACGGGTACGGGACGCGACGAAGCGTTGATGCGAATTCTTCATTCGAGATCCCAGCGATGTACAGTTCTCCATCGTGGAACTTCATATCTACGATGGTCATTGAGCGCATCGGCGTTGTGGCTTTTTGGTGATACTGTTCCGGCGACGGAACCGGCCATTGTCCGGCACGATCGGCGAAGTGCTGATCCGCCGTGGGAGCGTCTTTGATCTTGAATGCGCTGCGAGCCGGCGAATTCAGTTTGAATTCGTTGATTGTGCCGGTCAGCGAAACCTTGACGATCGCAGGGACTATCCCGGCGTTACTGTGGCGAGATACTGAGAGGTAAATCTCACGAGACGTCGGATGAACGGCCATGCCGTTGATCTCGACGCGCCCGATTTTACTGCGAACGATAGAAGCTATCCGGTTATCGACTGAGTCAACTTCAAGCGGCTGAGCTTTCGGATCGAGTTGCTCAGGCTGAGCCTGATCTGTTTTATAGGCAAAGACTGCACTTGAAATATTGTCTCCCACGAAAAGGGTTCCGTCTGGAGCAAAAGTCAAGGCTCCCGCGTATCGGGGAATTGCTGTTTGTGCGTGTCCCTCGGCGTGCGCCGAAGAAGACAGGGCTACCGCCGCAGTAACAATCGTGACCGCCGCCCTCGCTAGACGTTCAACGTTAATCGTTTTCATAGATTTCCTCTTTCTTTAGTTCCCCGACGCTGCGAATGGCAGGCCTCTCCGTTACTGGACGTCGCGTGCCGCTCTACGGATGAATGAAGCGACCTCGCCGCCGCCGGTCGAGTGGCCCCACCATGATGATGTCGTTGAGGTCCGCCTCGATCACCGCCGCGAGATCGTCGGCATAGCCATCCATGTCGTTCCCGGACCACGCCTGGCCGGATCGGCCATGCCCGCGGCGATCGTGTGCCACGACTCGGAAGCCGTGGTCCGCGAGAAACAGCATCTGGCCGTCCCACATGTCGGAGTTCAGGGGCCATCCATGTGAGAAGGTCACGACCGGACCCTTGCCCCAGGCCTTGTAGTAGATGGTGGTGCCGTCCTTCGTCGTGATCGTGCTCATATGCGCATCTGCTGATCAGATGCGATCCGCATTGCTTGCGGCCGGTGTCGTTTCGTTGCGATTCGCAAGCAACGTCCGCGTGCATTCGTGAAGACCGGGCTTCGCGCCAGTACGTGACAGCCGTGGTGAGACGCTGAACCAAGTCGATGCAACCGTCGCGGAGGGTGGCCATCAGCCGCACGCCTTATCGAGTGTCACAGAACAGCCTTCACTCCGGTCTGTGGTGGCGACGGGGGAACGCCCGGTTGTCGCGAACACTCAACGCGGCTCGCGAGGAGGTCCGACTGGAGCTGAGTCATGACGTCGTACATGTTGTTCGCCGGACTAAGCACTCTGATCTACGTTGGCGTCGCCCTCGCAGAGACGGCCATTGTCAGTGTCGGCGCCGCTCATATCGGCGTCAGGCCTTGTACTGGACCGTGCACAGAACGGCGTAAGGCAATCGCCGGTGACGAGAGCCATACTTCGGCAAGCCGATCTCAATGCGCAGTAGTGGATGGCGAACCGCAGGCAGTGGGCTGCTGGAAAGAGATTGTTTCAACAGCGCGGCTGTGCCGGTTGCCATGAGGCCGACTCGACAGGCGCCGGCCCTACGCTCGACGGTCTCTTCGGCCGCCCGGTTCAGGACCCGGCCTGCGGAGTCGCGTTCGTGGACGAATCGTACTTGCGCGAGGGCATTGAGAATCCGTCAGCCACAGTGGCCGTGGGGTTCCCGCCCCTGATGCCTTCGTTCGCGGGTCAGCTCACAGAAAAGGAACTGCAGGCGCTCATCGAGTACCTGAAGTCATTAAGCGCTCGGCGGTAGCCTCTTGTTTGATCTGAGGAGCATCACCATGAGCGTGTCCGTCCCATCGTTGTCGACGCCGCAAGCCGCGTTCTCCGACCGCCGCAAAGCCTTTCGTGCGCTTCATGAGCGAGAATGCTTCGTGATTCCGAACCCGTGGGATGTGGTCTCCGCACGGTACCTTCAACACTTGGGATTCCCAGCTCTGGCGACTACCAGCGCCGGCTTTGCGTTCTCGCAAGGCCTTCCCGACTCAGGCGACGATGCTGTCCTTAGTCGCGATCGGAGCCTTGGCTACATTTCGAGCATCACGGCTGCGCTCGGCGTGCGTCGCATCAGCGTCGGCGGCGCGCTGGCACTGGCGGCATGGACCGGCTTCATGCGCGGCGCCGAGATGTTAAGGTCGAAGGGCAGCTTCGCAGGACTGGCGAGCCTGGTGCCGTACGCGGAGATCGACGGTCTTTTTGCGATCGATGTTCCCGTTGACGATGAGTGCGGCCCGATCGGAGAGTCTCGATCCGGACAACGTTGGCGACATCGCCGATGAGGGCACAGGACACCGCGGGTAGCAAAAGCCTGTCGCGACGCGATGAACGACACTTCGGCGGTGCGATCTTGAGAGGAGGGCGTGCGTCTTCCCCCGCTTGTTCGCGATCTGCAGATTAGCTACACGGCGCTGAGTCTGGTCACGCCGGAGAGCAACCGGTTCCGCGTCATGCTCGAAGGGCACGATTCCGATTGGCAGGACGTTGGTACACGGCGCGAGGTGTTCTACAACGACTTGCCACCCGGCCCGTACCGCTTTCGGGTCATCGCCTCGAACAACAGCGGCGTGTGGAACGAAGCAGGCGCCTTCCTGGATCTGTCCATCGCCCCGGCCTACTATCAAACGACCTGGTTCCGTTCTGCGTCCGTCGCCGTGGTCCTTGTGGTGTTCGTGGCGGGCTATCGGTTCCGCGTCCGGCAGATCGCGCGGGACTTCAACGTGCGCCTAGGCTGAGCGGGATCGGCAAGCTGAACTACCTGTGCGGGAGCCGCTCTCTGGGTAGCGACTGGAGCGCGTCGCGAAGCGCCGCACGGGTCGCGACACCGAGCTTGGGAAAGGCTCGGTGGAGGTGACCGCCGACGGTCCGGGGAGAGAGGAACAGCCGCTCCGCGATCTGCTTGTTCGTCAGGCCCGATGCCGCGAGGTTGACGATCTCGAATTCCTGGGCCGTCAGACGGTCGAGAACGTTGTCACCAGCTCGCGGCTTGGTCTGTCCGGTCGCCCGAAGTTCCGCACTCGCGCGCTCCACCCATGGCCTCGCGCGGAGGCGCTCGAAGATCTCGAGCGCGGCCCTGAGCTGCAGGCGAGCATCCGTCATCGCCCGGCGGCGTCTGAGGCGTTCGCCGTAGACTAGCCGCACCCGGGCCAGATCGAACTGCCACCGTTCGATCCCCGGGAGTGCGAGCGCCACCTGAAACAGATCCAGCGCGCGGTCATCGGGTGCGGCCATCGCGGTCGATCCGCCAACCACGAGCGCGAGGCGCGATGACAAACCCGCGACACTTGCCGCCTGCAGCGCAGCGACATGCGCCGCGGCCTGAGTGTCGCGGCCGGTGCGAAGGGCCGCTTCAACGAGGTCCAGGATCACCCTGAGTGCATGCGGATTGTGTGGTGGGAGCGTGCCAGGCGGGCTGATCAGGCTCGCCTGCTGATAGGCTTCTTCGAAGTCACCTCGACTGAGCGCGACCAGCGTCCGGATCTGCCAGGCATACAACTGGCCGACTTGGATCCCGCGTGGTCGGGCCCATTGGACTAGCCCGTTCGCCATCTCCCCGGACCGCTGCTCATCGCCCCGCACAGCCGCGACAACCCCCTGAACGAACCGGGCCGGCCAAAGCAACGCTTCGTAGCCGTGGGCATAACAGCTCTGAACCGCTTCATCGACGAGTCGCTCACAGTCGTCGAACTGACCACTCTCGAGATCGTCGAATGCCAGCTCGATCAGCGCGATGATGCCTGATGCGATCGCGCCGCCTCGACGCGCGTCCTCGACGACACGCCACAGAGCATGGCGGCACCCTTCGACGCGGTCCACGTAGGAGGCGGCGGTGCCGATCCGGATGACCTGAGCGGGATCCGACTCGTTGACGAGGGCGGCGATGGCCGAGTCGAGAGCCTCGAGCGCAGGGGCTCCAGCGTAAACCGGATCGGCGAACGTCTTGCTATTCAGGTCGAGCGTCAGAGGGATGTTTGCAGTCCGGGCCATTGCGTCCCCGAACGGCTGCCACAGCTCTTCGCCACCGTAGGTGCACACCATCAGCAACGAGTTCAGCGCCTCGGCAAGGACGGGCTCCCGAGCATCAAGGACGCCCTGGCGGCCCTCGATCGCACCGGCGAGCAGGCGATGGGCCGTCGCCACGTCGCCGTCGGCCCACAGTAGGAACGATGACGCCGCGACGGCGGCCTGGAGAGAACCCTCGAGCTCCACCTGACCGCTACGGACCTCGGTCAGGACGTGAGCAGCGTTGGACAAGTCGCCTGCGATATCAGCGCCGATGTAGGCGGCCGCCGCCAGCCGTCGGCGTCGTTCTGCCTCACCGGGGGTGAGATCGGCCGACCGAGTCAGCGCCTTGACACAACCGACGGCGTCGCCCTTTGCGAGGATCCGAGCTGCCGCCGCCTCGAGCTGGCCCGCCACCGATTCGTCCGCCCTGACGGTCGCCTGCGCGAGATGCCATGCGCGGCGGTCGGGCTGATCCGCCCACACATCGGCCAGGGCGCGGTGTGCGGTTCGGCGTTCCTCGGCCCGTGACAGATCCACGACGGCCGAGCGAATGACCGGGTGGTGGAACGCGAGTCGGTGTGTTGCCTGGTCCAGATACGCCAGTCGTGCCTGCTCTGCCGCCGCGAGATCGCGAAAGCCGGCGTTCGGGGCCGTTCCCGCCTCCAGGACTCGCACCTCGCCGGTGCCGTCAAGCGCCATGAGCAGCAGGAGCTGCCTCGTCTGCGGCGGAAGGTCGGCGATTCGAGACCCAAAGACTGCTTGCAACCGGCGCCCGAGGGGGAGGGTCGGCGGCAGCGCGGTTCTACCGCGTATCATCGGGCTGAGCGCATTCGGGAGCTCCAACAGCGCCAGGGGATTCCCTTGTGCCTCGACCAGGATCCGGTCGCGGACGGCCAAAGCCAGCTTGGGGAACCGACTGTCCAGCAACTGCCTCGCGGCTCCATCATCGAGCGGCCGGACCTCCAGTTCGGGAAGCCCTGCCTGATCGAAGAAGTGCACCTCCCCCGTCCGCGACGCACCGATCAATCCGACCTGGCTCCCCGCCAGGCGCCTCGCAACGAAGCTCAACACCCCCGCGCTGGCCCGGTCCAGCCAGGGCAGGTCGTCCAGGATAACGAGCACTGGTCGCGCTGTGGCTATCTGGCGAAGCAGCATGAGAGCCGCACTCGACACGACGAGCCTCGTGGGTGGTGTGCCTTCACCGAAACCGAGCGCGACGTTGAGGGCCTCTCGGTGGACCGCCTGGAGTTGTGCCAACGCGTCCAGGTGTGGGAGCAGGAGCTGGCTCAGACCAGAGAAACTCGTCCCGGCCTCGAACTCGACGCCGGCAGCGCGGAGGACCCGAGTGCCGGCGGCCGACGCCGCTTCCGATGCAGCGTCCAGGACCACAGTCTTGCCAACGCCCGGCTCGCCAGTCACGATCAAAGCTCCGCCATCGGTCCGCGCCGTGGCAAGGAAGGCGCGCACGCGCTCCACCTCCGATTCGCGCCCGACGAGGTGACCAGCAGGGCGAACGCCCCCTGGCCGTTCGTCGGGCTGAGGCGCCTGGATGTCGTTCATTGGCACTACCCACGAAACTGGACTTCGTGAACCGGCAGTTTACCCCTGGCCTGTGACGGGGCAATAGAGAGCGAGCGGCGCCGCCAAATGGAGTCATTTGACGCATGACGACCCGCGTGCGCCGGATCCAGGATCGCCTCACTCGGTCGATCGGGAGTTGCGGGTCGAGCGAACGTGCAGTGGAGGAAAACGTGCCGGACCCAGGCAGCCAAGTCAGTGATGGGACCGTCGTCACGAAGCTGAGCTCATGGCCCATGGCTGACACTGTCGCTCGTTTAGCGGCGGTGGTCGCCGCACGCGGGATGGAGGTGTTCGCGGTCATCGACCAGAGCGCCAAGGCCCGAGACATCGGTCTGGACCTGCGACCCACCAAACTCGTGATCTTCGGGAGTCCATCGGCGGCGACACCGGTGATCGAAGCCGCGCCGCTTGCGGCGTTGGATGTGGCGTTCCGGGTCGTCGTCTGGGAGGACGGGTTCCAGACGCTGGTGAGCTATCCAGCGCCCGCAGCGGTTGCGCGGCGCCATGGGCTCAGCGGAGTCCTAGCCGATGCACTTGCGAGCATCGACGCGGTCATCGGCGCGGTCATCGACCGCTAGTCCTCGATGGACGCGACCGAGCACAGGAGTGAATGCACGACATGGAACGTGCCGCTCGGATTGCTGAAGTTCGACGGCAACAAGCAGCTCGACGCTCTACACAGAGGATCAATGGCGTCCTAGAGATTTGGAGGGTGTCATGCAAGCCACAGTGGACAACCGAGACATTCCGGCGACGATACGAACCGTGTCGCAGGTGTGTGCAATCTCTCGCGGACGCCAGGTGCCGGACGGCATCGTCGGTCAGGCACCATGCGTGACAGAGGTCTTGGAGCGGATCAATCGTGTCAGTGCGACCAACACCACGGTGCTGATCACAGGCGAGACGGGAACGGGCAAAGAGCTCGTCGCACGCGCAATTCATCGACGCTCGCGACGTTCATCACGACCGATGGTCTGTGCGAACCTCGCGGCTCTTCCCAATGAACTGGTCGCATCCGAGTTGTTCGGCCACGAGGCGGGCGCATTTACGGGAGCGATTCAGAGACGTATCGGGCGGTTCGAAGCTGCGAACGCAAGTACGCTGTTTCTCGATGAGATCGGCGAACTGCCACCTGGTGTACAAGTGGCTTTGTTGCGCGCCCTGCAGGAGGGGGAGTTCGATCGCATCGGCAGCAGTCAGACACGAAAAGCGGACGTCCGGGTTATCGCAGCCACGAATCGCAATCTCGATGAGGCGATCGAAGAAGGTCTCTTCCGGAGGGATCTGTTTTATCGCCTCGCAGTGTTCCCGATTCGCTTGCCTCCACTGCGAGAACGACGCCAAGATATTCCCGGCCTCGCCGATTACTTCCTGGCGAACGTGGCTCATCGACTTGGGCGAGAGTTCGCTGGTATTGACGCGGACTCTATCAAGCACCTGATCGCGTACAGCTGGCCCGGTAACATTCGGGAACTACAGAATGTCATGGAGCACAGTGCAATTCTTTCTGATGGCCCTCTCTTGCACGTGCCACCCATGCTCCTGTCGACGCACGTCATTCCGCGCCATTCATCCTCGAGTCTGAGCCATGCGATCGAATCCAGTGAGCGCCAGCTGATCGAACAGGCACTCGAGGAAAGCAAAGGTCGCGTGTACGGATCAACGGGTGCAGCGAGTCGTCTCGGCGTTCCGTCGTCGACGTTGGAGGCCAAGATCAAGCGCCTCCGAATCAACAAGCATCAGTACCGCACGTCGGCCCCCTGAGCGACGCGACGAACTGCGCGTTGCGTTGCGTGCAGGTCTATCACTCTAGGTCCGCGTGTGACGCAGCAGTCCTGGGATCAAGAGCCATAGCACCGTCTCGTTTACCGCCGCAGTGCGCGGGCGGCTTGCGCACCACGTCAGATCGCAAATTTCTGAAACGGCGCAAACGCTTACCTGCACAGCCGCAAAACAGGCCGAAAAGCATCAAGCGCGCGGGTACATCTCTTGATCTTGACTGTGACATGGAATCACACAAGACCAGCCGACTCGATGCGCACGCACCCTACGACGACGGCCTCTCGGCGTTCCTGGGCCTGCGCCCTCGTCTCTTCGGCATCGCCTACAGAATGCTGGGAAGCGCAGCGGAAGCCGAAGACATTGTGCAGGACGTCTGGGTGCGCTGGCAGACGACAGATCGGAGTGTCGTTCGGAATGCTGCGGCATTTCTCGTGACGACAGCGACACGATTGGCGATTAACGTCCTGCAGTCGGCACGCTCACGCCGGGAGACGTGTGTCGGGCCCTGCCCGCCGGAAACAGTTGATACCACTCCCGACCCTCGATTGAGAGCGGAGCAAGGGCAGGCATTGGCGGTTGGAGTTGAGTTGCTGCTGGAAAGGCTGACGCCCACTGAACGAGCCGCGTACATCCTTCGCGAAGCATTCGACTATCCGTATCGTGACATCGCGAATGTTCTTCGGCTCGGCGAGGCTAACGCGCGGCAAGTGGTGACTCGAGCGCGACACCACGTCGCAAGTGGCCCAAGGATGGCCGCACATTCGTCAGAGCCCGGACGTCTTCTTGAAGCGTTCATCGTCGCGGCTCAGCAGGGCGAGGTCGACGACCTCGAGGGTCTCCTCGCTTCCGACGTCGTTTCCATCTCAGTCCGTGCGGCCGCGGCATGACGTCACAACGCGGCTCGGCATCCGGTCAATGGCTGATAGAAACGAGCGACTACAGATCGGGATCACAGCAAGCCTGGCTGGAGGAACGTCATGCAAAGCACAGCACCGTCGGCGCCGTTGCGAGGGAGCGACACACTTGCGCCGGAAGCCACAGTTCGATCGCTGATGGCCAAGGATCTTGCGGGAGATCCGGCCAGGGAACTCTCTTTGATCACCGTCGAGTACCCGCCGGGAAGCGCAGATCCAGCGCATACACATCATGCGCAGGCGCTCGTCTACGTGTTGGAGGGCACCATCGAAATGCAGGTGAAAGATGGTGCGCCCGTCACGTTGTCGCCCGGCCAGACTTTTTATGAGGGACCGGACGACGTGCACATCGTTGGCCGAAACGCGAGCCAGACGGCGCCAGCCAAGTTCCTGGTGTTCCTGGTGAAGGGCAAGGGTGCACCTCTTTTTACGCCGGTCAAGTGAACTGCGGCGGTCAACTCACACAGGAAGGGGCTTCAACCATGAAACTCGTAATCATCGGCGGCACCGGCCTCATCGGCTCAAAGCTCGTGACCAAACTGCGGGAACACGGCCATGAGGCGGTGCCCGCATCGCCGGACACAGGCGTCAACACGCTGACCGGCGACGGCCTGGCTGAAGTCCTTCAGGGTGCGTCTGTCGTGGTCGACGTGTCGAACTCTCCGTCTTTCGAAGAGAAGGCGGTGATGGCGTTCTTCACCACCTCCACGCAAAATCTGCTCAACGCCGCCGCCGCGGCCGGCGTCAAGCACTACGTCGCGCTGTCCGTGGTGGGAACCGAGCGGATACGCGACAGTCCCTACTTCCGCGCGAAGAACGCTCAGGAGTCGCTGATCAGGAGTGCCGGGATCCCGTACTCGATCGTCCACGCGACGCAGTTTTTCGAATTCGTCAAGCGGATCGCCGATGACGCCACCGTCGGAACGACGGTTCGCTTGCCAGCGGTGCTCATTCGGCCGATGGCGGCGGATGACGTCGCGAAGGCGGTCGGCCGGATCGCGGTAGGCCCGTCAGTGAACGGCATCGTCGAAGTGGCCGGTCCGCAACAATTCCGTTTCGACGAGCTGATCCGCGAGGGGCTTGCCGCGCGAAACGACCGCCGGGAAGTGGTCGTCGATCCCCACGCGCGGTACTTCGGGGCCGAGCTCGGCGAGCGCTCGCTGATTCCTGGCGACAGCGCGCGGCTCGGCGAGATCCGTTTCGATGAGTGGCTGAAACAGCCGGCCGTCTAGCGCTGAGAGCGATCACCAACCGTCATGGACGCCGAGAGTTCGACGCGGGAAGCAACCGCACTGGCAGAGGCTGGTCGGCCGGGGAGTCCGGCCGACCGATCGGCGGTCGTTAAGAGCAGAGCCACGATCGCACTGCGCGTCCGTGGAGAGTTCGCCGAGATGCCTGGACTGCGCCTCACTGTCCCGCAGGCGGCCCGCTTGTTCGGCATCGACCCGGACGTCGCCCATGCGGTGCTCGATGAACTACGCGTCGCCTCGGTCCTGACCTACTCGAATCGAGGGACCTATTCGCTGGTCGCGACTTCCGCTACAGGCCGCTGCGCGCAGAGGCGGGACGGAGACGCAACAATGGCTGGCAGCTTTGGGACATCACGGAGCAATGGCTCGTTGACGAGCGCATCCGCCGACCGCCTCACGTGCTTGCTTCGCCACTGGACCTGGGCGGACGAGGCAAGAGCGCGCTTCGAACAGGAATTGGCCGACGGGTGGGACTACAACGAGGAACCAGTCGCAGATCACCCCTTCGGTGCCTACTACCACTGGTGCGCGCTGTTGTGCGGTCTTACCGAAGCCGCACTCGAGCATGGGCTGCTGTCGCCGTGGCAACTGGAAGCGATCCGGGGGGACCTCGAAGGCAGTCTGCCTGGGTTGCGCGCATGTCGCCAGTTGCTGGTCGTGATTCCGGCTTCGCTGGAAGAGCAGCCCCGTGTGGTGGACTTGCTGCGTGATGACGAGACACTCGGACGGTTGCGGCGAGTTCACGAAGCGTTCGGTGAAGCCCTGCGTGAGGAGCGGATGTCGCGCGAAATTGATTCGCTCGATCACTAAGGCTCAGGCTGACGTCCGAGAGGGAAGAACCATGCAATCGATGCCGTCGCGAAACCATGAACGATCGATACGCGTACCCAGGCGCTCTGACATCTACGGCAGGCCGGACCTTTACGACATGGAGTACGAGGGCGCCAGTAATCAGGACGCGCACTTCTTCGCTCGCTTGCTGGCGCGCGTCCGCCCGCGTCGCGTACTGGAACTGGCGTGCGGCTCGGGCCGGGTCACCTTCACACTGGCCGGGGCCCTGCCCAACGCTGAGATCGTCGGCGTGGACTCGTCGATTGAGATGCTCGGCCAGGCGGCAGCTGCGCGGGATGCCACTGAGTCACAGGTGCGGCAGAGAGTGTCGTTCGAAAAAGGCGATATGCGCAACTGGCCAGGCTCGGGCCACGCCTTCGACGCGGTCATCGTTGCCTGCTGTTCGGTATCGCATTTGCTCACGCTCGATGATCGGTGTCGCACCTGGGCCACCGCGTTTCGCTTGCTCCGCCCTGGCGGCGTCTTCATTCTGGATGTCCGCGTGCCCGACCTGGCGACGCTGGCCGAAGCGCAACGCGTGCGACCACGCGCGTTCGTGGATCTGGACATCGACACCGCGCGCAGAACGGCTGGAGAGGATGAACGGTTGCTGCGCGGCACCGCCACGACCTACGAGCCCCATCTGCAACGCGCTGACGTGCGCCTGATCTATGACCGCTTCGACCAAGGCGCGCTAGCCGAGCGCCTCGTCACCGACTTCGCGAGCCACATCTACTTTCCGGCCGAACTCGAGCTGTTGTTCCGGTCGGCGGGCTTTGAGATCTCGCACCAGTACGGCGACTATCGGTTCGTGCGCGTCGACCGCGCGTCGCCTTATGTGGTGACCGTGGCACGCAGGCCACGTCGGTCAGGGCGACGCCCGGACAAAAACAATCGACGTAGCGCACTTCGGTTTGAACAAGTCAACCGGCTCGGCGAAAAGCGTGTGAACACCACACTGGAGGCGTAAAGGCAACCTTGAAGGATCTGCGGAAAGGCAATATGCGGCTGTCCCGGCTAGGGGGCCTGTCGGCGCATCGGGAAAATGGCGGTTCGTAATTTGAGGAAACAACCATGCCACACACAATCAAGACCATGATCGACCCGGCCGACGCAGTGATGCTGCTGATCGACCACCAGAGCGGACTCTTCCAGCTCGTCAAGGACATCGACATGCTCAGGCTGCGTCACAATGTGAGCGCACTTGCGAAAGTGTCGAGGCTTGCAAAGCTTCCAACCTTCACGACGGCATCGGTTCCCGACGGTCCCAACGGGCCGTTGATTCCCGAGATCCATCGGTACAACCCGGAGGCGATCCACATACCGCGCACCGGCCAGATCAATGCCTGGGACAACCCGAAGTGGGTCGAGGCGATTGAGAAGACGGGGCGCAAGACGCTGCTCATCGCGGCCACGCTCACCAGCGTCTGCTTGTCGTTCCCGACGCTGAGCGCCCTCGCGGCTGGCTACCGGGTCTTCACGATCATCGACGCCTCGGGGAACTGGTCGTCCATGGCAACCGAGATCACGCTGGCACGTGTCGTACAGGCGGGCGCCATGCCTATCGATACCTATGCCGTTATCGCCGAGTTGATGAGCACGTACGACCGGGCCGACGCGATGGAGTTCGTTGACGCGTTGGTCGATCACGTCGTGCCGCAGTACCGCCTGCTTATAGAGTCCTTTGACAGGGCCAATTCCGTGAAGGACAAGGTGGCGTAGAGGTCCACCGCACATCCCGACGGGAGCGTGCCGAGTGCAGGAGTTGACGACCGCCGGCTTCGATTCGCTGTGGCCTGCCTACGTACGCGGACTGACCGATCTGCAATGGGCGAGGGGGAGATGACGGCGGCGGAGTTTCGAAAACTGCTCGATCATCCAGGAATCGTCGGCAGAACAGTGAGAGGGGCGTTGTCACACCTGCAGCTCGCCCGTTCGCGGAGCTTGAGCGGAGATCACGCGTCGGCTCAGAAAGTCCCACGAGGATTCCCTTGGACTCTGGAAGGACCCCGATCCGGACGCTCCTGCCTATCGCGAGGCCAAAGCCGAATACTCGGCGCTTCTCAAAGGTGTCGCTCGAACGGTCCGACACCGGTCGACTGCTGGCGAGCCAAGGAGCAATGTCATGTCACAGCCTGTGCCAAGTATCGACTTCGCCAATCTCCCTACACCCCAGGAAGGCATTCTTGTAACGGTGTTCATCACCGTTCGCAAGGTGGCGGGATCCCGTGACTTCTATTCGCGCGTCCTGGGCGGCACCGTCGTCATGGACGAGAACCCTTGCATCGTGAAGCTGTCCAATTCCTGGATCATCATGAACCCGGGCGGGCCACCCACTCCGGACAAGCCAGATATCTCGGTCGTCGACTACCAGCCCGGCAACACGACCTCAATGTTCATCAATTTGCGTGTCGCGGACATCCAAGCCTGCTACGAGGAGTGGAAGGCGAAAGGGGCGGAGTTCGTGACGCCGCCGATCGACCGGGGAGCGGAAATCCGCTGCTACATGCGAGACCCAGACGGCTATCTCATCGAAGTCGGCCAGTCCACTGGGCTGCTGAAGGGCCAGCGCGCCGCAAAGCGCCCCGAGGATCTCCCAGGCTGAGCTGCATCCGGTTTGCCTGCACTGGTGATTGGGAGCTGAGAACATGCGAGGAGTTCAAATGCAATCTGAAATCAAGATAGGGCAACGTTTCACGTTCAACATATTGTCCGACGACCCTGCGCAAGAGCGGCAGGCGGTAGTAACTCGCGTACTCTCCAATAGAGAGGAAGGATTCGGGCCGGAAGTGGACTTCTTTTTTTCATATTGGGTGGAGGCTCACGAACTTCCAGAAACAGAGGTTCCGACAGCCTTGGTGTTTGAGCGTGGAACTGACGGAAACGCATATCTCGACGGACGTATGGTCAGCATCACTATGCTGAAGTGATCTACCGCAAGAATACGAATGACCTCACAGCCCAGAACTGGAGGATGAGATGAGTCGCCACCATCGAACAATATGCTCCGGAACGCGTTTCTGGCTACCCTGCCTGAACTGGAGCAGCCATGACTGTTCAAGAGTACAAGCAGCGATTGCTCGACCTTGAGAAGCGTCTCGCGTCATATTTCGGACGAGCGGGAGCAGGCTCGGGAGCAAGTCCTTGATTCTCCTCGCGATGCGGCGGACGACAGCGTCGCCGACGAGGACGAGAGCGTGGACTTTGCCGTTGCCGAGCTCGATACGACTGGCCCTGGAACATATCCGCGACGCCCTGCAGCGGATCGAGGACGGAACATTCGGGCGTTGCGTCGTCGACGGCGAGCCGATCGAACCCAAACGGCTCGAGGCCGTTCCGTGGACGCTGTATTGCCTGAAACACCAGAATGAGCTTGCGACAGAATCGGCGACGAGGACGCCTTCGCTTTAACCTAGTCGAGACGAACCCCCTTGCGGCCCACACACTGCCTTGCTCCTGCTCGCGCACGGCGGCCGGTCGACGCGCCGCTTGCGCCGTCGCGGTATGCGCGGATGTTCCCCGAGCTGCCGTCCTTCTCTGCTGACGAGGCCTTCCTGTTCGCGCTCGGCCGCGCCGGAGGATTGTGCGACTGCCGGACGGAAGAAGACGACGACGGCTCGCTCGGCAGCGAAGCCGCCGGGTGGCCGTTCTTCGGCCAGTTCATCGCCCACGACATCACCGCCGATCGGTCGACGATCCGCCATCACGTAGACGCGGCGGCCTTGACCAACGCACGGACCCCGCAGTTGAACCTCGAGTGCTTGTACGGAGATGGTCCGATCGGCCAACCGTTTCTGTTCCGGCGCGATGACGCCGCGAAGCTACTGCTCTCCCGTGATGCGAATGACGTCCAGCGAAACGCTGAGGGAACGGCAATCATCGGCGACCCACGGAACGATTCGCACGTCTTCATGTCGCAGATGCATCTCGGGTTCGCGCGGGCGCACAACGGATTCGTCGATGCCGCACGCCTGCGCGGTGTTGCGGACGCAGACGTGTTCACCAACGCCGCCCGCGAGCTGCGCTGGCACTATCAGAGAGCCGTTTTGGAGGAATTCCTGCCGGCGCTAATCGGATCGGAGATGACCCGGCAGATTTTGGTGGGCGATCGCCGTTACTACCGACCCGAGGTGGCGTTCATCCCGCTCGAGTTCGCGGATGCGGCGTATCGCTACGGACACGGGCAGATCCGACATCGCTATCTTCTTCAGAACGGTGCGGCGG
>Ga0209382_10001619_pt1 | contig 34970 bp, 33 predicted proteins | sample SoiMetdeltSBSDD5_FD_187599 | JGI IMG/M metagenome (GOLD analysis project Ga0209382, IMG submission 187599) | Bulk soil microbial communities from a Populus tree surrounding site in Tennessee, USA - Soil MetaG P. deltoides SBSDD5 (SPAdes) (version 2) | ecosystem: Environmental > Terrestrial >... | reverse complement strand
CAGGAGCTGCATCGTCCAGCGCTCGCGCCCCTCGGGGGGCTTGGTGCAGGCCAGCGCGACCACGAACGCCTGCGCCTTCGGCCCCAGCTTCGGCCGGGCGGACCCGCCCGCGGCAGCCCCGCCCCTTGTCGCGGTTCGTCGTGGTCCACGGCCTCCGCCGGTTGCACGACGTGCCCTCGGATCCCCCGGATGGAGCCCGAGACCGGGCCGGGAGACGGCGGGGATAGGCTGGGTCTGAGCGAGCCCGGGAGGATCCAATGCCGGTCGACCATCATTATGCGCAACTCCCCGTCGCAGGCCGCCTCGCCGCGTGGGTCGAGCAACTGAGGACTCTCGATGCGAGGCGGGCCACCGGCCGGATCCCGCCGCTCGTGGGAGAGGGCCCACCGGCCGGCTCGCCGGCGAGCCGGCAACACCGGCGGGGCGCCCACCTGGCCGACCGGGTTCAGATGCTCGCTCATCCGGCGAACCTGTGCCCTGTCCTGCACATCGAGCGGCTCCCCGCAATGCCCGGGTGGACGGATGAGTTGGTACCCCTGTCATCCGGCCTGTCGGCCGTGTCGCGGCTCGTGAACGCGCCGTAAGCCCGGAGGCGAACCATGGTCGGCACGCGAGACCTGCCGCGCTCCCTCGAGGCTCGGGACGATGCCAGTGGCCCGGCCGACGACTCGTTCTCCGGCTGCCTCAATCGCCACCTGCGCCGATCCGGCCTGTCACTGTCCCAGCTTGCCCGGCGCTCGTGGCTCGACGTCAGCTACGTCTCGCGCCTGGTTCACCTCCCATGCGACCCGCTCAACCCACGTCTGGCTGATGACGGCCAGCGACGCCAGCCGAGCCGCGACACGGTGATTCGCCTCGGGCTCGCCATGCAGCTGTCGATGGAGGACATGGACGAGCTGCTGCTCACGGCTGGCTACGCGCCACTGGTGCGCTGAGGCGGTGGGGGCGCCACCGCCGGTCGCCTCCCGCCGCGTCGTTTGGTGGGGAGGATCGATACGCCTGCCAGCGTCGACTTCCTCGGTTTGACAGCGGCGAGCTTCGACTCCGCGATGCCGAAGTAGTAGTCGGTCATGGCGTACGTCTTGTGGCCGGCCCAGCGGCGCACCATCGACGGGTTCTCACCATCCAGCGCCTTCTCGGTCAGGAAGTTGTGGCGAAACAGATGCGGATGGATCGGCACGCGAACACCCGCGGCCTGGAGACGGTCCCGCAGGCGACGAATCATCAACCCCACCGCGTTCTCCTTCATCGGCTCACCCTTCCAGGTGCAGAAGAACGTGTCGGCCGTCAGCTGCCGCTGAGACTTTCGGCGGTGGCTGACGTCGCCAGGGCTTGCCCGATGGCGGATCGGGGCGCTGAGGAACCTCGAGCGCCACTTCAGATAGTTCTGGCAGACCGAGAGGGCCTCGTCCGAGAGTGGCACGATGCGCCACTCGTCGGTCTTCTCGCTGTAGACCTCCGCGTACCCGGCCGACAGGTGGACGCGCTCCTCCTTCAGGTGGGCCAGCTCCTCGAGCCGCACGCCCGTGTCCATGAAGATGGCAAGGATCGCCAGGTTCCGCGCACCCAGGAACGTCTCGGCGTTGAACGCACCGACGATCGCCTGCTTCTGCTCGACCGTGAGGGTATCGAACTTGGGCCGGACGAACCGAGGACGGCCGACATCCTCGAAGCGGTCGCGCTCGGTCCAGCCCTTCTTGTGCATCCAGGCGGTGAACACCTTCAAGCGGTTCACGTACGTGGCGACGGCGTTGTCCGACAGGCCTTCTGACCTGAGGTGGGCCAGGAAGCGATGGCCCGAGGCCTCGTCGACATCGCCGACCGTGGCGTCCTCGCCCAGGAATGCCAGGAACCGACCCAGCGCGGTCCGGTAGCTGACCCAGGTCTTGTGGGCCTGCTCAGCCTGTTTCTTGGCCAGGAACTCCGGGATCGGCCCGCGCTCATCGGTCGCCGCGCGGCGGACAATCAGCTCACGAAGTAGCTCCCCGTCGTGGTCCATCTCGGCCCAGGTCCTTCGCCGTGGTGCCTTCACCATCGCGCGCCCACCTTCCTACGTCTATTGCCCGGCAGGCAAATCAGGGAAGGAGACGCCCTACGCGGCGAGAATAGGGAGAACTACGGGGGTTTGCAGGGGGCCCGAAAACCAGGCCAATCTGCAATCGTTCGTAGCGTTTGGGCGATGGCCCACTCGAAGAAAGAGGGGGCCATTTCTGGCCCCCTCGAGCGCGTCTGGAGCGGAAGACGAGATTCGAACTCGCGACCCTCTCCTTGGCAAGGAGATGCTCTACCACTGAGCCACTTCCGCGGACCCTCGGGACACGTCCCTCGGTACAGACCATAATACCGCGCTCCGCGCCGACCTGTCAAACGCTTTTCGGTTTCGATTGTCGAACAGGGAAGCCTGTCTGACACCGCTCGCGGCCGGTGCGAAAACCGTCTGCTACCGACCCCGCTGCCCTGGCGCCGCCCGTACCGGCTCCGACCACCGGCGCAATGGTGATCGCGCCACCATGTCGTGCATCAGCGTCTCGACGTCGGACGAGTTGCGCCGAAACAGGTGGCGAATCGAGGAGTAGCGCGGATCGTCCAGCACCCGAGCGTCCGACTTGAAGGCCTGCCAGTGTGAGCTGAACTCCTTGAAGCCACAGCGATCGTAGCTTCGCCGCGCCCGAGTGTTGAACGCGGCCACGCTCAGGTACATTTTGGTGAAGCGGGCAGGGCCGAAGTAGTACGCCAGAAACGCGCGCAGTGCATCGGTCCCGTACCCCTGGCCCAGATAGCGAGCGTCCAGGTCGATCCCAAGGACTGACGTCCCCTCGCGCTGCCGGACATGGCGCAGGAACAATCTGCCGACCAGCCGACGGTCCAGGTCCTCGATCGCAAACGGGAGTTGCCCCTGCCGGTGCACCAGGTCGTCGAACCACGAGTCACGCATCGGCCCAGTCATCGGCGTCGGGTTGTACGACGAGAACAGCGGGTCCTGATGGCGGCCCCATTCTGACCACCGGTCGACGTCTCGACGGGTGAACTCGCGGACCCGGGTGATCTCGCCGACAGCCATCCAGCGAGGCTGCACTGTCACGCCTTGTACTCAACCGGCACGGTCAAGATCATGGCTCCGTCGCCAACCTCACCGATGCACTCCCTCGCCAAGGCGTCGGCCGAGCTCCTCAATCGACGCCAGCCCGATGCTTACCAGCTTCTGCCGAGATCGTACGCCGGACACCACCGCCACGTCCCGCTTCCGAATCCTGAGCCGATCGGCCAGCAGTTCGATCAACCGGGCGTTCGCCTGGCCCTCAACCGGCCGGGCCCGCAGCCTGACGTCCAGTGATCCGTCGGACAGAAATGTGACCTCCTCACGTGAGGCGCCAGGGTGGACCCGTACGGCGACGGTGATCGACGATTCCCCAGCCATCCGACCCATGTCCAACGTCAAGTCCGCGTTTCCTACACCCCACAGCCTCGCGCGCCGCGGACTGCCGTCTTGCCTGATGCGATACGGGCAGGGCACGCTGCCGGCGATGGTATACTTTTCAGGCCCGGCCAGGAGCCGGGCGCTCGCGTTCGAGGAGGTTTTTCGTGTACCAGTCGCCGCGCGGCACGCAAGACATTCTGCCCGAGGACACCGTCGTCTGGCGACATGTCGAGCATCACGCCGAGGCGACGGCCCGACGCTTTGGCTACGCCGAGATTCGCACGCCGACGTTCGAAGAGACCGGTCTGTTCGAGCGTGGCGTCGGCGAGGGCACGGACATCGTCGACAAGGAGATCTACCGCCTCCAGCGGAAAGAATCGGGTGCCGACCTGGCCCTCCGGCCCGAAGCCACGGCCTCGATCGTGCGGGCGTATCTCCAGCACGGCATGGCCAGCCGTCCGCAACCCGTGAAGCTGTTCTCGCTCATCACGGCGTTTCGCTACGACCGACCGCAGGCCGGCCGGTACCGCGAGTTTCGCCAGTTCGACATCGAGGCGATCGGCGACGAGGATCCGCTGATCGACGCCGAGGTGATCGGCGTCCTCTGGCGCTTCCTGGAGGAGCTCGGCCTCCGCGACCTGACGATCCAGTTGAACAGCATCGGAGACCCCGTCTGCCGCCCGGAATACGTCAAGGCGCTCGTCGCTTACTACGAGCCGCATGAGGCCGAGCTCTGCGCGGATTGCCGCCGGCGCCTGCACACCAGCCCCCTCCGGCTGCTGGACTGCAAGAAGCCGGGCTGCCAGCCACTCGCCGACAACGCGCCGCGCACGATCGACTTCCTCTGCAAGCCGTGCGAGGAACACTTCTCGGCGTTGCAGGGCTACCTCGAAGTGATGGGGCTGCCGTACGAGCTGACGCCGCGCCTCGTGCGCGGCCTGGACTACTACACCCGCACCGTCTTCGAGGTGGTACCGCCAAAGACCGGCTCGCAGGCTGCGATCGGCGGCGGTGGCCGATACGACGGCCTGGCCGAGATCCTCGGCGGCAAGCCGACCCCAGGCGTCGGGTTCGCGGCCGGCATGGACCGCATCATCCTCAACATGCGCGAACAAGGCTGCTCTCTGCCCACGGCGGACGTTCCAGACGTCTTCTTCGCGCCGCTCGGCGACCAGGCGAAGCTCGTTGCCGCCCGACTTGCCGAGGAGGCACGCAGGGATGGCCTCGCCGTGGTCGTCGGGACCGGCGACCGCAGCATGCGCGCGCGGATGCGCCAGGCCGGCCAGAGCGGCGCCCGCTTCGCCGTCATCCTCGGCAACGACGAGCTCCGCGAGCAGCGCGCCACCGTCAAGAATCTCGCAGGCGGCGAGCAGCAGGCCGTCCCGTTCGCCGACCTGACGACCTTTCTGGCGCCAACGGTGCGCCACTCTGACGTCGAACAGGAGGCCGCGCTATGAGCGAGCCGTTCCTCCAACGGGTTGACGACATGAAACGGCGCTTCGACGAGATCAGTGCCGAGCTCTCGAAGCCTGACGTGGCGTCTGATCCAGAAGCGCTCCAGAAGTACGGCCGCGAGCAGTCCGAGATGGCCGAGACTGTCAGCCTCTACGAGCGCTACCTCGGCGTCGAAAATGAGCTGTCGGAAGCGTCCTCTATGCTGGACGACGGCCTCGACGACGAGATGCGCGCCTTCGTCCGCGACGAGACCCGCCGCCTCGAGGCCGACCGCGACACGATAGTCGCCGAGCTCAAAGAGCTCATGCGTCCACGCGACAAGAACGACGACCGCGACGTCATCGTCGAGGTCCGCGCGGGCACCGGCGGCGACGAGGCAGGACTCTTCGCCGCCGAGCTGATGCGAATGTACCTCCGCTACGCCGAGCGTCGGGGCTGGAAACACGAGATCATGAACACGAACGAGACCGACCTGAAAGGGGTCAAGGAGGTCACGTTCGAGGTCCGTGGTAAGGGCGCCTATTCACGGCTGAAGTGGGAGAGCGGCGTCCACCGTGTCCAGCGCGTGCCCGTCACCGAGGCCGGCGGCCGGATCCACACCTCCACGGCCACCGTCGTCGTCTTGCCAGAGGCGGACGAGGTCGAGGTGAACGTCGACCCGAACGACCTCCAGATCGACGTCTACCGTTCAGGCGGGCACGGCGGCCAGAGCGTCAACACCACCGACTCTGCCGTCCGGATCACCCACAAGCCGACCGGCATGGTCGTGATCTGCCAGGACGAGCGCTCACAGCTCAAGAACAAGGCTCGCGCGATGTCCGTGCTGCGCGCCCGCCTCTACGAGCGCGAGCGCCTGCGCGCCCAGGAAGAGTCGAGCCAGATGCGACGATCCCAGATCGGCAGCGGCGAGCGCGCCGAGAAGATCCGCACCTACAACTTCCCTCAGAACCGCGTCACCGACCACCGGATCGGCGCCACCCTCCACAATCTCCCTGAGGTCATGGAGGGAGCGATCGAGCCGCTCATCGACCAGCTCTCGCTCGCGGCCGAGCGCGAGATCGAGACCTAAGTCATCTGGCATGCCCGAATCGTCTGAGGGCCACGTCCCCATGCGGCCCTCTCACGCGCGCCCCCGGCTGACACGTTCCGCCATCGCCGAGCAGGTTGAGGGCAGCACGTCAGTCGCCGATCTCCTGGCCGAATCCGCGACCAGCCTCCGCCAGGGCGGCATCGACGATGCGCGCGCGGAGGCGCGCTGGTTGCTCTGCCACCTCCTGAACATGACCGAGTCCTCACTGCTAGCCTGGCCCGACGCGACAATTCCGGACGTGCAGGCCGCGCGCGTGAGGCAGGCCGTGCGCCGACGCGCCGCGCACGAGCCGTTCGCGTACGTAGTCGGCGAGCGCGAGTTCTACGGACGACCGTTCAAGGCCGACAGGCGGGTGCTGGTCCCGCGCCCGGAGACCGAGACGCTGGTCGAAGAGGCACTGGCGATCCTCCGCGCCCGCACCAAGACCACGCCCGGGCCCTCGCTCGTCGTCGACGTCGGGACCGGCAGCGGGGCCATCGCCTGTACTATCGCCAGTGAGGCCAGGTCCGTCAGGATGGTCGCCTCCGACGTCAGCCCGGACGCGCTCGACGTCGCGGCCGTGAACCGGACCCGATTCCGACTCCAGTCCCGGCTCGAACTGGTCAGAGGCAGCCTCCTCTCCTGGCTTCGCGAGCCGGCCGATCTGGTGCTTGCGAACCTGCCGTACATCCCGAGCACCCGCATCCCGACCCTGATGCCGGAGGTTGCGAGCTGGGAGCCGCGCCTGGCGCTCGACGGCGGCCACGATGGCCTCGACCTTGTCCGCGCGCTGCTCGCCGATGCCCGGCGCGCCGTCCGCCCCGGCGGCTCAGTCCTCCTGGAGCTCGACCCCGAACAGATGCAACCCGCCCGTACCGTCATCCCGGACGCCGAAAGCCGCGTCATTCGCGACCTCGCCGGCCTGGATCGCGTCCTGCGACTCGACCTGCCGTGACCAACGATCCCAGAGATCTATCGGCTTCCCGCCTGCTCCCCCTCTCCTCGCAGGAGAGGGGGTTGGGGGGTGAGGTCATCCCCGTCGATCCCATACACCCCGATCCAGCCGTGATCGAGCGGGCCGCCGCGATCATCCGTCGCGGCGGGCTCGTCGCCTTCCCAACCGAGACGGTCTACGGTCTCGGTGCGAACGCCCTCGACGAGGACGCGGTGCGCTCCATTTACGAAGCCAAGCGGCGGGCGCTCGACGATCCGCTGATCGTCCACGTCGCCACAATGGCGGAGCTCGGCGGCATCGTCGCCGAGTTGCCGAACACAGCCAGGGTCCTCGCCGACCGGTTCTGGCCCGGGCCGCTGACCCTGGTTCTGCCAAAGGTGCCGGTCATCCCGGACATCGCGACGGCCAACCTCCCGACGGTGGCCGTCCGCATCCCAAGCCACCCTGTCGCCCAGGCCCTCATCCGGGCCGCCGGCCTGCCGATCGCCGCGCCGAGCGCCAACCTGTTCACCCGCACCAGCGCCACCACGGCCGAGCACGTCGTCCAGGATCTCGGAGACCGCGTCAATCTTGTATTGGACGGCGGTCCGGCCTCTCACGGCATCGAATCGACCGTGGTCGCCGCGCAGCGCAACGAGGCTCGCCTGCTCCGGCCCGGCGCCACCACGCCAGAGGCGATTGCTGACGCCCTGTCCGCGCTCGACCCGACCGTTCCGCTGCTGCTCGGCGCCGTCGGCCGAACGGCATCGCCCGGCCTGATGGCGAAGCACTACTCGCCGCGGGCCTCGCTGTTTCTGCTGACGGGCGAGCCGTCTGAAACCCGGCCTGCGTTACGTCGAGCCGTTGAACGGGCGCTCGAGGCGGGCCGGCAGGTCGGCGTGCTGCTCGTCGACGAGGACGCGCCGCTCCTCGAAGATCTCGGCGATCGTATCTCCGTGGAGCCGCTTGGCAGCGAGGCCGACCTCGGCCAGGTGGCCAGCCGCCTCTTCGCGGCGATGCGCTCGTTGGACGCCGCCGGCTGCGACGCCATCTACGTCCGAGCCCTCGACACCTCCGGCCTGGGCCTGGCGATCCTCGACCGCCTGACCCGTGCCGCCCACGCCGACGAGTTCACAGCGTAGCGTCGAATACCCTGGCTGGAAACTCTCGTGTGCCGGCGCCAACCGCTGTGTGATTCGTGCCGTCGAACCCGCACACAGGTGTTCGCCAGCACACGCCGCGAACATTCCCGGCGGAACAGTCTGATGTGGCCCCGAGTCGTACGCTGTTCCTGATGCCCCCGTCGCCAGTGAGTGCCGACGAGTAGCTGAATCACCACCCACTGGAGACTGACCATGTTTACGAACGTGGACGACTTATTCGACTTCGTCGAGCAGCGTAACCGCGACCTTCGCCGCCAGGCCAGCGCATACCGTCAGGTTCAGGCCTGCCGACGCCCACTGGAATCGGGCCCGTCACTGCTCGGCCGCCTGCACGCGCTGATGCCACGCCTGCACCTCGTCCGGCCCGTTCTCAGCCGGGCCGAAGTGCCGGCGTGACCCTCTCCCAGACGTTTGCCGGTCACTCGTCACCAGCCGCGCCCAGGTGCCGCTCCTGAGTGGAGATCGACCCGAGCGCTTCGTCGCAGATGCTGTCTCGAATCGGCTGGATCCCCGCCTCGTATTGCAGCCAGTCCCCAACAGGAGGGATAATACGTTTTACCGTCAGGAGATCGACTTTTGATCTCGACGCGTTGGAATCAATCTGGGCGGCATGACGCTCGCCGTCCAACGAACGTCAAAGAGCAGAGCACGGCAGTAGCGTCCCGACCGGAACAGCGAGTCACAATCAACCCGCCGAGTCTGAGTCTGATGCCCTCGTCGCCAGTGAGTGCCGACGTGATCGCTCGAAGCACACACACTGGAGGACGACCCGATGTACGCGACTGAGTACGACCTGCTTGTTGCTGCCGACCGGTGCCGCGACCGGCGGGACGAGATGAAGATGATTCGCCTGGCGAGCGCGGCCCAGGCCGAGAAGCTCGAGCGGCCGAGCCTGCTCGACCGGCTGATGCAACGGACCAGCCGCGCGCTGCAATTCCAGGCATCGCACCGCAAGGTCGGCGCAGCCGCCTGATACGGTCGCCACAACGCGTTGGCCGACACCATGAAACGAGCGGCGGCGGGATCTCCCACCGCCGCTCTTCATGTCTCGCCCTCGTGTGGTCTGCTGACCGCTCCTCAGGCCGGCGTCTTCGCCTTGATCTCGTCCAGCACCTTCGCTAGCTTGCCGACCACCTCGTCGACCTCCTCCTCGGTCAGCACCAGCGGGGGCATGAAGCGCAGCACATTGCCGGCCGGGGCGTTCATCAACACGCCCTCTTCGAGCAGCTTGCCGAGCGCCTCCGCCGCGATGTCGGAGTCGAACTCGATGCCGACCAGCAGCCCGTGGCCCCGGACGTCGGTGATGTACGGCCGGTCCGCGCGCAGCCCGTTCAGCTTCTCCTGCAGGTAGTTCCCCACCTTCTTGGCGTGACCCGGCAAATCCTCCTTGAGAGTTTCGCGCATGACGGCCAGCGCCACCGCCGTCGCGAGCGGATTTCCGCCGAACGTCGAGCCGTGGTCGCCATACGTGAAGATGTTCGCCTTCTCAGTGCAGAGGATCGCGCCGATCGGCACGCCGCCGCCGAGGCCCTTCGCCAGAGTCATCACATCAGGCGCGACGTTGTACAGCTCGTACCCCCACAGCGTCCCGAGCCGCCCGACGCCGGTCTGGACCTCATCGAAGATCAGCAACAGGTTGTTCTGGTCGCACCAGTCGCGCAGGCCCTGGAGGTACTCTTTGGTGGCCGGGTTCACCCCGCCCTCACCCTGGACCGGCTCGACCATTACCGCGCAGGTCTTGTCAGTCGTCGCCTTCTTGACCGCGTCCAGATCGTTGAACGGGACCGGGTCGGCCAGGAATCCGTCCGGCAGCGGGCCGTAATCCTGCTTGTAGGCTGGCTTGCCGGTCGCCGTCAGCATCGCCAGCGAGCGGCCGTGGAACGAGTGGTCAGTGGTAATCACCTCGTAGGCGCCGTTCCGCTTGTGCTGGCCGTACTTGCGCGCCAGCTTCACCGCGCCCTCGTTCGCCTCGACACCGCTGTTCGAGAAGAAGACCCGGTCGAAGGCAGAGTTCTGGATCAGCAGGTCGGCCAGCTCGAGCTGGGGCACCGTGTAAAACTGGTTCGACGTATGAATCAACTGCGATGCCTGCTCGGTCAGGGCGTCCACGATCACCGGCGACGAGTGCCCTAGCGTGTTGACGGCCCAGCCGCCGACCATGTCCAGGTACGCCTTCCCGTTCTCATCCCAGACCCGGCACCCCTCGCCGCGCACCAGCACGACCGGCGTCCGCTTGGCGACCGACATGTACCGCTGTGATTCGAGCTCGATCCACTTGGACGACATCAGCTTCCCTCTCGTCAGGCGAGCGCCCTCAGCGCCCGCGAGTCAGCACGACACGATACGATCCCGGCAACACTCTTGCTGCCGTCAGGCGACTAGTGTCTTGGTCGCCTGAAGCGGGTGTGGTGCGGCACCCAGATTGGCGTCACGCGACGCGCTCCCGCGTGATCATCGTGCCGACCCCGGCATCGGTGAACAGCTCGGCGAGCAGCGCATGCGGCACCCGGCCGTCCAGGATGTGGGCTCTAGGCACGGTGTCGAGGGCGCGCACGCACGCCTCGACCTTCGGGATCATCCCGCCGCTGATCTCGCCCGAGGCGATGTACGCGTTCACCTGCTCGATCGTGAGCGCCGAGAGCACGTTGCCGCTTTTGTCCCTGACGCCGTCTACGTCGGTGAACATCACCAGCTTCTCGGCCCCGAACGCTCGAGCTATGTCGCCGGCGATTGAGTCAGCGTTGACGTTGAGCGGCTGGCCCTCGCCGTCCGTCGCCGACGGCGCCACGACGACCAGGTAGCCAGCGTCCATCAGCGCCTTCACTGGCCCGAGGTCGACCTCGGTGACCTCGCCGACCAGTCCGAGCTTCGGATCGCGCAGCCGGGCCTTGATCAGGCCGCCGTCGATGCCCGACAGCCCGACGGCCCGCCCGCCCAGCGACACCAGATGCGCGACGAGGTCGCTGTTCGCCTTTCCGATCAGCACCATCCTGGCGAGATCGAGCGTCATCTCGTCGGTGTAGCGCCGGCCGTCCACGAACTTCGGCTCCAGGCCCATCCGGCCCTGCCACTCCGAAATCATCGGGCCGCCGCCGTGGACGACCACCGGCTTTACGCCGAGACGCGCCAGCGTCACAATATCTTCCAGCGCGGTGCCGTCGCCGTGGATGCTGCCGCCGATCTTCACGACGACCGTCTTGCCGACGAACCGCGCGATATACGGCAGCGCCTCCTTGATGGCCGCGGCCATCAAGAGCGAATCGTATGCCGGCGCGGGGGTTGCAACTTCTGTAGCCACGTCATCCTCAGGTCGTGTAGGCGCTGTTCTCGACGACGTACGCCTCAGTGAGGTCACAGCCCCACGCCGTCGCCCCAGACTCGCCCACATGGAGGTCAGCCACGAAGTTGACCTCCTGCTCTTTCATCACGGGTTCAGCCTCTTCACGGCTGCCCGGAACTGGCGCGCCGGCCTTGACGAGCTGGACACTGCCGACGAACAGGTCGACCGCCATCGGATCGACCTGGGCGCCGGAGTAGCCGATCGCGCAAAGCACCCGGCCCCAGTTCGGGTCGCTGCCGTACACCGCCGACTTCACCAGCGGCGATCGGACCACGGACCTTGCAGCGGCGCGGGCATCCGCGTCAGATGCCGCGCCGCGCACGTCCACCCTGATCAGTTTCGTCGCGCCCTCGCCGTCCGCGACGATCGCCTTCGCGAGCTCGCCGCAGACGTAGGTCAGCGCGGCCGTGAACTTCTCGCCGTCTTGGCCGCCAGTGACGACCGGATTGCCGGCCGCGCCATTCGCCAGCACCACCAGCGTGTCGTTCGTGCTGGTGTCGCCGTCGACCGTAATCATGTTGAACGAGTCCCCGCCGGCCCGGCTCAGCGCCGTCTGAAGAAACCCGGGGTCCACCGCCGCATCCGTCGTCACGAACGCCAGCAGCGTCGCCATGTTCGGATGGATCATGCCGGCGCCCTTCGCCGAGCCGCCAATCCGGACCGTCTTCCCACCCAGCTCGAGCTCCGCGCCGGCCGACTTCGGGTGGGTATCGGTCGTGATGATCGCCCGCGAGAACTCGGCCGCGCCGGCCGCCTTCATCTCGATGCTGGCGGCGCCATCGCGGATCAGGTCCATCGGGAGCGGCACGCCGATCACACCGGTTGAGGCGACCAGCACCTCGGTCTGGTCCACGTCGAGCTTTCCGCCTGCCAGCGACGCCATCTCGCGGGCGTCGAGCAGTCCCTGCTCGCCTGTGCAGGCGTTCGCGTTACCGGCGTTGACGATGATCGCCCTCGCGCGTCCGGCCGCCACGATCGCCCGCGAAACCACCACAGGCGCGGCGCAGAACGCGTTCGTCGTGAAGATGCCGGCCACCGCCGCCGGGCGGTCAGACGCCAGGATAGCCAGATCGAGCTTGTCCGGCCCCGGCGTCTTGATACCAGCATAGACGGCGCCAGCCGTGAAACCAGCCGCGAGCGTGACACCGCCCCCGGCGACCGGGCGATACTGTTTCGCCGATCCCACCGGCGTCCTCCCATCCCCACTCGGGGTCGGCGAGCGCCCGGCGCACGGCAGCCGCGCATCGACACGAGGCAACGCGTCACCTGGGATCTCGCCATCAGAGTATAGGTGCCCCGGAGTGGGCCCGCAAATCACTCCCGACATCCGTGACAACGGATGCTATACTCGCCGCGATTCGAGTCAAGGGAGCGCGAACGTGCAGTCCCGTCTCCGCTTCCTGAAGCAGTGGGTCCGCAACCCGCGCGAAATAGGCTCGGTCACCCCGAGCTCCCGCTTCCTGACCCGTGAGGTTGTCGATCAGATCGACTTCACGCGAGCGCGCCACGTGGCCGAGCTCGGTCCTGGCACCGGCGTCTTCACGCAGGCGATCCTCGACCGCCTGGCCCCAGACGGTCGCCTCCTGGCAGTCGACACGAACGCCGGCTTCGTGGAGCACCTGCGCCGTGAGATCCGTGATCCGCGCCTCCAGGTGCTCGAAGCCTCGGCTGAACGCCTGGACGCTCTGGTCGCGGAGGCCGGCTGGCCCGGCGTCGACGCGATCGTGTCGGGGATCCCGTACTCGCTGCTCCCCCGACCCGTAGCCCGGGGGATCCTTCAGGCGAGCCGGCGCGCGCTCGGCGATCAGGGCGTATTCGTCGGCTACCAGTATTCGCGCATGCTCCGGCCACAACTTCTCGACGTCTTCGGCAACGTTCACTACCGGTCCGTGCTCCTGAACCTGCCGCCGGCCTTCGTCTACACCTGCCGAGTCGGCACGCCGTCTCGCTAGGCGATGTCCCAGACGGAAGCGCTGCCCGCGCCCCGACCGGCCCGCTCCTTCGTCATCTCGCGGGCCAGCGCCACGTCTGCGCTCCTGCTGGTCGTATTTCTCCTGTCGGGCGTCAGCGGCCTGATCTTCCAGGTGCTCTGGCAGCGTCAGTTGAGCCTGGTGTTCGGCGTCAGCGCATACGCCACTGCCACGGTCCTCGCGGCATTCATGGCCGGGCTCGCGCTCGGAGGGTACCTCGCCGGGCGGATTGCCGATCGCGTCCGCTCGCCGCTGGCCTGGTACGGCGTCGTCGAGATCCTGATCGGTGTTGTCGGCCTGCTGACGCCGCTGGCGTTCGCGGCGTTGCAGGACGTCTACGGGCCGCTCTACCGGGCCGTGGGCGGGACCGCACTGGCCCCGGCCATCCGATTCGGGATCGCCTTCGCCGTGCTGCTCGCGCCGACCGCGCTGATGGGCGCCAGTTTCCCGCTGATCGTGCGGGCTTCGCTCCGAGCGCGCGACGACGGCGGACGCGTGATCGGCCTGCTCTACGCGATCAACACCCTCGGCGCTGTTGCCGGCACGCTCGCGGCCGGGTTCTTCCTGATCGGCGAGATCGGCATTCGAGGTTCGATTGGGACAGCCGCCTCGCTCAACCTGGCGGCCGGATTTGTCGCGCTGCTGGCAGCGCAGCGCCTTGAGACAGCCGTCGACCCGGCCGCCGATCGCGCTTTCGCCGCCACCTCGTCCATCGCCTGCCCTCCCGCGCTCGTCCGGCTGCTGCCGTGGCTTCTCGGGCTCTCCGGGTTTTGCTCGCTGGCGTATGAGGTCGTGTGGACCCGTCTCCTGGTGCTCTTCCTGGAGACCACGACCTACGCCTTCTCGGTCATGCTGGCGGCGTTCCTGTTCGGCATCGCCCTGGGAAGCGCCGCCGTCAGCCCCTTCCTCCGCCGCGCCCGCAACGGCCCGTTCGCTCTCGCAGTCCTCCAGGCCCTGGTTGCCATCAGTTCGCTCCTGGCACTTCAGGCGCTCGCGCTGATGGAGCCGATCCTGATCTGGCTCGGGTTCGCCAGCGACCAGGGGCCGTCGATCGCCGCGATGGCCGTGCTCGCCTTCACATCGATGTTCCCACCGGCCCTGTTTCTGGGCATGAGCTTTCCGCTCGCCGTCACGCTCTTCACCGCCGGCGGCGAGCGGATCGGTCTCCGTCTCGGATCGCTCTACGCTGCGAACGTCTTCGGCGCCATCTTCGGCGCACTCGCCGCCGGTTTCCTGCTCGTCCCACTCCTCGGGAGCAACGCCACCCTGACGTTGCTGGCGACGCTGAACGTCCTGGCCGCCGCGGCAACGCTCCTCACCGACTCCGCCTCGCCGGCCCGAGCCCGACTCTCGGCTGCGCTCGCGGCAGTGGCGGTCGTCGGCCTGCTCGGCGCCGTGGCGCCCCGCGCCTACACCGATGTCCTGGCCGCCCGATTCCCCGACGAACGGATTATCTGGTCTGAGGAGGGGTTGGAGACGACCGTCACAATCACCCGCGACGGCGACGAGCATCTCCGGATGTATCTGAATCACCACCACCAGGCGAACGACGCTGACTGGATGGTCCACTTCCATCGAATGCTTGGCCACCTTCCGATGCTCGTCCACCCGTCTCCCCGCGAGGTACTGGTCGTCGGGCTCGGCGGCGGCGCCACGGCCGGCGCGACGACCCGCTACGAAAGCGCCCAGGTCACCGTAGTCGAGCTGTCTCGAAGCGTCATTCGCGGCGCCGAATGGTTCCGCGACGTGAACTACGCCGTGATCGAGCGCCCGAACGTCACGATGCTCGTCGAGGATGGGCGGAACCATCTGCTCGTCTCTGGAAAGACGTACGATGTCGTCACCGCGGATGCGCTGTTCCCAGCTCAGGCCGGAAGCACCCATCTCTACTCAATTGAGTATTACCAGCTCGTGCGCCGCTCACTGAACCCGGGTGGACAGATGCTTCAATGGGTGAACGGCGACATCCCCGAGCCCGAGCAGAAAGTGTTGATCCGCTCGTTTCTCCAGGTCTTCCCGCACGTCACTCTCTGGCTCGACGGCGGCCTGTTGATCGGCTCGGAGCAGCCGCTCGACCCCACGCTGCCCTGGGTCGATCGGGTCTTCCAGCAACCGATCGCCAGAGCGGCCCTCTCCCAGGTGAACATTCGCAACGGCGACGATGTCCGTCGCCTCTATCGTTCAGATCGAGCCGCCATCGAGGCGTACGTCGGCGACGGACCGCTGATCACCGACGATCGGCCGCGCCTGGAATACTTTCTCGGCCTGCGAACGGACGGCGGTCCGCGCAAGAACGTCAATCGCGGCCTCTCTGGCCGCCCCTGAGGTCTGGACGATGCCGTCCGTGTCGCCAAAACGTGCCGAGCCGCCGCTGGTCCTGTCGATCGACGTCGGCACGACCTCCGTCCGCGCCATCCTGTTCGATCGCAAGGCGCGCGACGTCCGCGGCGTCGCGGCCTCCGCTGAAACGCCGCTCGAAACCACGCCCGGCGGCGGCGCCACGATCGACACCGAGCAGCTGCTCGAGCTGACGCTCGGCGCGATCGACGAGGCGCTCGCCATCGCGAAGGAGGAGCTGCGCCCGCACTCTGAGTTCGACGGCGTCGCGATCTCCACGTTCTGGCACAGCTTTGTCGGCGTGGACGATCGAAATCAGCCCACGACGCCGCTGCTGGTCTGGGCCGACTCGCGCGCCCGTCAGGAGATGTTGGACCTGCGGAAGCGCCTGGACGAGCGGGCGGTTCACGCCCGGACCGGCTGTCTCCTGCACTGGAGCTACTGGCCCGCGAAACTGCTCTGGCTCAGGAAGGCGATGCCCGAGGCGTACGCGCGCACGGCTCGCTGGGTCTCCTTCGGCGAGCTCTTCCATCTGCGGGTGTTGGACCGGGCCGTCTGTGGCGTGTCGATGGCGTCCGGCACCGGCCTGCTCGATCAGAACGCCCAGCAGTGGGACGCCGAGATGTTGGCGACGCTCGACCTCGATCCAGCTCGCCTCCTGCCGCTCACCGGTCAGGGCGAAGTGGTCGGGAAGCTCCGTCCGGAGTTTGCGAAGCGCTGGCCGATGCTGCGGGACACCCGGTGGTTTCCTTCCGTCGGCGATGGCGCCGTCAGCAACGTCGGGAGCGGCTGTGCGACGCAGGACCGCATGGCCCTGATGGTCGGAACGTCGGCCGCGCTGCGGGTCGCCTGGCGTGGCGAGCGAACGGAGATTCCCTGGGGCGCCTGGTGCTACCGGATCGACGAGAACCGCTTCGTCCTCGGCTGTGCCGACTCCAACGGCGGTAACCTGTTTCAGTGGCTCGACGAGACCCTTCGGCTCCCGGCGTCCCGAACGACCGAGCGCGCGCTCAGGTCGATGACCTCAGATGCACACGGGCTGACCGTCCTGCCGTTCATCGCCGGCGAGCGCGGACCAGGATACGCCGCCCACGCGCGGGCGGCGGTCCTCGGACTCAGCCAGTCAACGCGCCCGATCGAGATTCTGCGGGCCAGCCTGGAGGCCGTCGCACTTCGTTTCGCCCTGATGTACGGCATCGTGACCAGCGTCCTGCCGGAGCCGAAGCAGGCGGTCGCTACGGGCGGCGGCCTCCAACAGTCGCCAGCCTGGGCCCAGATCGTCGCCGATGCGATCGGCCGGCCGCTGGTCGCCTCCGGCGAGCGCGAGGCGTCGAGTCGGGGCGCCGCCTTGCTGGCGCTGGAGCGCCTGGGCGCCATCGAGAACGTCGAGACGACCCCGGCCGCTCTAAAGGGAACCTACGAGCCTGACGACGAGTCTCACGCTCGCTTGATGGCCGCCCAGAAGCGCCACCGTCACTACTACCAGCGCCTCGTCGCCGACGAGCAGCCCACCCATTCCTGATTACGCCATCGTCTTGTCCAGCGGCTCGCCGCAGTAGCCGCAAAACCGATGGCCGTAGACCAGCGAGCGGCGGCAGGCCGGGCAGCGGAACGTCTTCGGGAGCGGATCCTGGCGGGGCGCCCGCGCCAGTGCACCGGCCCCAAGCCACGACGGCTCAAACCCGCTCGCAGCTCCCTTCGCCTCCGATGGTGCGGTCTCGGCTCCCACGTCCGCCATCGCGCCCGCCGAGGACGAAATCGTCCTCGCCAGCTTTTCCAAGCGCTCCGCGAGCTCTCCTCCAGCGCCGGCCGAGCTTTGCAGGGCGACGTCCTGCACGTCCGTCCCAGTCGGGAGACTGCCAACCTCGCCTGACGGCGTCAGTCCGCTCGCGAGTGCGCTCTCGCCGCCGGGCACCTCAGGACCACCGCCGAGGAGCGAGCCTGCCGAGCCAGGATCGCCTGATACCGACGACAACTGGCCGAACCCGTTCCCTGGGCTACCGGCCCCCCTGGCGATCGCGTCGCTCGGGGAGCCAGTCCCGCGCGCCAGCACGTCGCCGCCCTGCGAGCCGCCCAGCCCGTTGTTCGCCAGCTCCGTGCCAGCGCCAACCGGCCCCCGAGCAAACTCGCCGCCGCCACCGCCGAGCGAACCGCCCCCAGGCGACTCTACGACGGGCTCGCCCGGCGCCGGGTCGCCGATGCCCAGATCGGTGGGCCGGGAGCCGGCATCGCCCAGAGTTTCGGCACTGATCTCGGGCGGCTGGGCGCCAGCGTTCGCCGCCACGTCGTGCCCGGCACTGACCTCGCCGCCGCCGAAGCTGCTGACTTCTCCGCTGCCTGGACTCCCGGAGCTCAGGCTTTCGAAGCCACCGGCCGAGCCCTTCGCGAGAGTGTCGAACCCGCCGGCCGAGCCCTTCGCCATGCTGTCGAGGCCGCCGCCGTGCCCGCCGAGGCCGGCCGCTGGCTGACCGCCAGACGGGGACACGCCAGTCTGACCGTGGCTGAACGCGGTCGATGCGTCGCCAGGGTAGGTGACGTGGACACCTCCAGCGGCCATGTCGTACCCGTCCGACCATCGCGCAGACGGATCGCGGGGCGGGCCGGATGTTTCGATCGACTGCGCCGAAGTCCCGACACCGCCGCCGCTACCGGGCGCCCTTCGCACACCGTCGTGCCCGGTCACCATTTGCTTGAGCATGCTCGGATCGGTCCGCAACATCTGGCCGGCCGCCGCCGCCAGCGCGAACAGCAGCGTGCCGAGGAGTATGAACGGGCTCGGGTCGGAGAACGGCGAGCTCGCGAGCTCCGTGTCGCCAGCTGGCTCAATCGGCTCAGAAGGCTCGGTTGGTGGCGTCCCCGGCGCCTCGGCGATGGCTGCCGCGCCGATCGGCGTCGAGGTCGGCGTTGACGTCGCCGTCGCGGTCGCCGTCGTAGGGACCGGCGTCGACGTCATTGGCGCCTCGGTCGGCTCAGCAGTCGGCTCCTCGACCACCGGCTCCACAGACGGCGGTTCTGGCGTCGCCGGCTCGGGCTCGCTCACGATCACCTCTGGCACCGGCGTCGCGGTCGCCAGGATCGGCGTATTCGTCGGCGGAATCGGCGCCGGCGTATTCGTCGGCGGAATCGGCGCCGGCGTGTTCGTCGGCGGAATCGGCGCCGGCGTGTTCGTCGGCGGAATCGGCGCCGGCGTGTTCGTCGGCGGAATCGGCGCCGGCGTGTTCGTCGGCGGAATCGGCGCCGGCGTGTTCGTCGGCAGCACCGGCGTCTCCGTGGGCGGCACTGGTGTTTCCGTGGGCGGCACTGGCGTCGCGGTCGGCTCCGGCACCAGTGTGTTCGTGGGCGGGACCGGAGTTGCCGTGGGCGGGACCGGCGTATTCGTGGGTGGCACCAAGGTCGCCGTCGGCTCCGGGACCGGCGTGTTCGTGGGCGGGACCGGCGTATTTGTCGGCGGCGCCGGCGTCGGCGTTCGCGTCGGTGGTTGTGGTCTTGGCGTTGGCGTATCCGTCGGCACCTTCACCTTGACCGTCGGCGTCGCGGTCGCCACCGGCGGCTGCGGATCCACCGGGCGTTGATTGCAGCCCGGCCTGGGCGCAGTACCAGGCAAGCACGGGTTGCCCGGCTGCGCCACCGAAGGCCCGGTCCCGGGCTGTGCTATGACCGGTCCGCTGCCCGGCTTCTTGGTCGGCGTTGGATTGAGGACAGCCTGTTCGACAATCGGGTCAGAAGCGAAGGAGTCAGCGGCGAGCGTCGGAGTCACAGACCCGGCGAGCGCCAGGACCAGTACCACAGCTCCGGCCGCGAGCCACGGCATCGGCGAGCCACCTCGGGTTTTCCTGGTCCTGGTGATCATTGATCTGCCCGTCCAATCAGTGCGTACAGCGTCAAGGGCAGGCGTACACCCGGCCCTACCACCAGCCTAGGCTGATACGAGGCAGACGCCTGTCACCCGGCTTGCGGGCAGGGTGTTCGCTCACGAACAGTTGGAAACTCCACCCAGGAGACGCCGGTTTGTGCAGTCCGCGAGGGTCGCTCAGCGCATCCCGAGGAGGCAGGCCGCCGGCACCACCGTTACGTCCCCTTCAGTCAGGACGCCGCAGCGCCGCACCGCGTCTTCGAGAGCAAACCGTCGCCTGCTCTCCACCCGCCTCAGCACGTCGCCGGTGTACGGCGCAAAATTACCGGCCCAGGCGTCGGCGGCCGTCGACGGATCGAACGCCGCGCGGTTCACGAGAAACACGGTCACGCCGTATTTGCTGATGAGCTCGAAGAGCGGCGCCGGCGACTCCGCGTAGTACGCCTCGATGACGTCCCGCGCGCGCCTTTCGACCTCGCGGTAGTATCCGAGGTGATAGGCCAGCGCGTATTCACGATTGATCAGCACCCGCCGACCGGAGAACGCCGGCACCGAGTCCGCCTCGGTCGGGACTCCGACCACGAGTGCGTCGGGCGGCAACTCGCGCAGGTACGCCGTGATCGCCGGCGTTCGGTCGGGAACGAAGTTGCCGTCGAACCGCGCGGGATAGACCGCGAGACCGCAAGCCAGCACCACTACCGTCACTCCTACGGCCACTCCTGACCACTCTGCCGATCGGCCCGGCGAACGCGCCCCGAACGCCGATTCGAGCAGCGCAACGATCCCGACTCCGGCCGCGATCGCCAGCGCCAGCGGCACCGACCACGCCACGAATCGGGCCGGCAGGTAGAGGCGGAACAGGAGCGCGTGAGCCGCCAGGAACAGCAGCAGGGACGCTGTCACGATCTGCACCACCATCCACACCGCCGGCGCCAGGCTCGGGCCGCCCGGACGCCATCGTCGAGCTACGGCGGCCACCGGCAGCAGGCATGCCAGCGCCAGCAGCTCGTACAGGATCGGCAGGCCGGCCACGAGCAGGTCCGATACCCGCAGGTCAAAGCCGCTCCGGTAGCTGACGATCCAGTACTCGTACGGATCCGGCGAGAAGAAGGCGTTGCGACCGCCCGGCCCAAACTCAGGCATCGCACGGGCGGTCGTGGCGTCAACCGTCGGCCCGAACTGCGAGCTCCCGAACACGGTTGGCGCCAACAGCACAAGGCAGACCACCCCACACACGACAACCGTTCGCCACGCTCGCCAATCCGACGCGAGGCGCGGCGGCCAGCAGTCGAGCGTGACCAGTCGCGACCCGACCAGCACCACTCCCAGCACCGCCGCGCTCGGGTAGATCAGCGCCTGCGCTGCCACCACCCCGACCACCAGCCACCAGCGCCAGCCGGCCGCCAGTGCGTAGAGCAGCATTGCCGTCAGTGGCAGCAGGAACGCGCGCGGGCTGCCGGTCGGCAGGTCGTCGTACTGCCAGACGTACCAGCTTCCGAGCACGGTCGCCAGAAACGCCGCCGCGCCCGATGGATACAGCCGATCGACCAGCAGGAACGTGAAGATCGCCGCCACCAGTCCCAGGACCGGCGGCAGCAGCTTGCTCGCCGTCAACGGGTCCGCGACGGCCAGTAACATCTTGAAGATCCAGACGTACCCGAGCGGCGCCTGGCTCGCGAAGTAGTGGGCGAACAGGTCGTCCCGGAGCAGCGACGGATCGACCAGGCGCTGCATCCAGAAGACGTGCTGCCGGGCGTCGTCCTGGACCACGCCTGGATCGAGCGCCGGCCAGAGCGACCAGCTCATCCAGTACGCCACGAACAGCAGCGCGGCAGCCAGCCACGCATCCCGTGGGCCTGGTCTCACTCGCAGCCGGTCTCGAACGTCGGAGCGCGCGGGTCGAACAGCGAGCGGTTCACCCACGGCAGCGAGTACGGCCCGTCGACTGCGACCCGCCCCGGCTCCTCGCGGCGCTCACCGCCCAGCGGGGCCGGCTTCGCAATCCAGTACCGCTCGTGGCGCGGCTCATCGCGAGCCGGGCGCCGCCGCTCGTCCCGCTCGACGTACCGCAGGGTGACAGCCGTCACGTCGCAGGCCCGCAATCTGGCCCCGTCCTCGCGCGGGCTCACGTCCTTCCGGACGTCTTCGAGTTCCAGCAGGTAGTCGAGCGCTTTGGCCCAGGTCCCGCCGCCGCCGGTCGGCAGCAGATGCAGGTCAGCGTGGACCACGAACGGCTCGCGCGCGCGCCGCTGCTCCTCGACCAGTCGGATCATGCTCCACGGCCCGTCATTGCTCCGTCCGGCCGCGACTTCGGTCTGGTAATAAACCCAGAGTCCGCCCTGCTGCGCCAGCGCCACGACGCCCGCCACGCCGAGCGCGGTCGCCCAGATCGCGGATGGACCCGAATGTCGCCGGGCAGCCAGCGCGACGGTCGCCCCGGTGATCATCACCAGCGCGATCGGCACCAGCGGCATGATGTAGCGCGAGGCGAGGATCGGCGACCAGCGCTGATTCAATGCCGGGATCAGCACGACCACCGGCACGGCCAGACAGAGCAGCAGCGGCTCGCGCCGCCTGACCGACCAGACCAGCGCCGCCAGCAAGCCCGCCAGTGTGATGAGCACCCTCGGATCGACCAGGTACTCGACGGCCGTCATCCGCGGATCGACGACGCCAGCCGTCGTGTGGACGATCAACATCAGGATGCCCAGCATCGATGCGACGTAGCCCCAGCTGTCCAGGCCGGCCCCGCCCGCATACTCAGAACCGACCCGCTGGGCCTGGGTCAGCGTGTCGAACCCGCTACCAAGGTTGTACGCCAGCACGTTGCCGTAGCCGACCGCGAGCATCGCCACCGCCAGCCATGTGCCAGCACGGAGGGGCAAGCGAGGATCGCGCCAGAGCGCGTAGACTGCCGCCCCAACCAGAAATGCGATGACCGAGGGGTGCGTCTGCAGTGCCAGGCCCCAGGCCAGCCCGGCGAGCGCCAGCCGCAATGCGTTTCCCGGTGCGTCAAGGGCCCGGAGGAGCAGCCAGATCGCCGTCGTCGTAAACAGCGGCGTCACGCAGTTGGACCACGCGACGTGGCTGCTCACCAGCACGTGCGCACCGTTCACGGCCAGCAGAGCCGCCGCCAGCAGACCCGCCGTCTGCCCGAACAGGCGCCGGCCGACCAGATATGTCACCCCGACTGTCAGGGCCCCGGCCGCCAGCGAGGCGAGCCGCGGCAGCTCGGCGCTGCGTCCGAACACCAGGAATCCGGCCGCCACGACGTAGCTCCAGAGCGCCCCGATGTACGAGTCGACGTTTACCAGCGGGCGAAGCTCACCCTGGGCAATCGCCCAGGCCCGTAGCGCCTCCTCGGTCTCGTCCGTGTACGGCGGCACGACGTGGACGTTCGGCCAGCGCACGATCGCAGCGACCACTATCAGCCCCACCACGATCGCCGCTTCGCGGGCCGCGCCCTTCCAGGCCGATTGCGAAGGTGCTGGAGCGCTGAGCGTCGCCTCAGCCATGGCCGGCCACGCTCGGCGTTCTGACGATTCCGGGCAGCGCCAGCCTGCCACTGGGCGACCAGCCGAGCGACGCGCGGTACCTCACAGCCAGCACTGCCACCGGCGCGAACACAATCGGCACTACCAGGCGCGCGTCGTACTGGAGCAGATACGTCAACGGTGCCAGCAGCGCGAACGTCACCGCAACGATCCTGAGTTCTCGGTTGGGCACCGCCAGCGCCAGCGGTACCAGCCAGAGCAGATACCACGGGTTGAACCACTGCGAGCCGACCAGCAGATACCCGAGTAGCACCACCGCGACCGCTCCCGTCGGCGTCAGCTGGCGCCGCCACGCCCCCCAGAGCGCCGCCAGCGACAGCACCAGGAACGACCCGACCGCCAGGAAGCGGGCCACGGCCATCGCCCGATCGTGCGGCCAGCCGGCGCCTTCCAGGCCGATCACCACCAGTTCGGCCGGCGACGCTGAGAAGATGCTGGCCCGTTCGAGTCCCTGGAATGTGCTGACTCCAACATAGAACGGCGCATACGCCGCCACCACCAGCAGCGCCGCCAGTGCCCCTCCAACGACGATCTCCCGGCGTGCCGGCATCCCCGCGCGCCACGCCGCTACTAGCAATACCGGGCCAGCCACCGCCGCCAACGGCTTCACCAGGAAGCCGATCGCCACCAGCACCGCCGCCAGCCGCCAGCGCGACGACCGCGCCGCCACCATCGCCAGCAGGACCGGCAGCGCCGCGACGACGTCGTTATGGCCGTTCTGCAACGCTTCCAGCAGGACCAGCGGACACCACGCATACGCCAGCGTCCCTACCACCGCTCGGTCCGGGCAGATAGCCCGCAGCGTCAGGAATAGCCCGCCCGTGGTTGCAAGGTACGCTGCCGCCGGCCAGACCTTCATCGCCAGGATCGCGTTGACGCACTGCTCACCGCCGACCTGCGCGCTCGCCGCCTCCAGCACCCGCCAGATCGGGCCGTGCGCGTTGACCACGGCTTTCCAGTACACAAGGTCGTAGAACCGGTCCTCGGGATACTCGGCCGGGACCCGCAGGAACGGGTTCTCGCCGTACACCGCCATGATCCGACCGTCGAACACGTACTTGAAGATATCGTTGGAGAGCAGCGGGTACCCTGGCGCCAGCACCGCGACGAACAGCAGTGGCACCCCTACCAGCAACACACCGCTGACGAGCTTCCCGCCGGCGCGCGGCACCAGCCAGAGCGCCGCGAGGTAGAGGCCCGTCAGCGACGCCATCGCGGCCAGGAACACCGGCCCGGTGACCGCCGTGTAGCGCGGCGTGTCGAACAGCCCGAACACCCAGGTCGGGCGGTTCCGGGTGCAGAACTCGGTCAGGGGGAACGGCCCGCTGAACGCGAACCAGAGGACGCCTGCCAGCCCCAGACCGACCAGCGAGGCGGAACCGAACCGCAATGGATGCGCAATCATTGCCGCGTCCGCCGACCGAGTGCCGATCGGCCGGCGCCCACGAATATCGGGCCGACGCCGACGTTCGTCGTTGGCTCGAGCATCGAAGCTCGCCAGCGCCGACAGGGATACAGTAGCAACGGTATGACGCTCCCGGGTCCCCGCGATGATACGAAATGCGGCGCTGCCTCCGCGACGAATCACCCTCACACAACGTGGTCCGAGGATCCTCGGACGGCGATAATCCGCCACGGCCCTGTCGCGGGCCCGTACGTCGAGAGGGAGGCACACAGCATGGCGCGCCCACCCGTGAATCCGAATCCAGTCGACTGGTCCGGTGAGAACCCTGGCATCACGTTGAAGGCAACCGTCGACGGCGAGACGACCTGCCTGGTTTCGTTCTTCCGAGTCGTGGTGTCGCCGCACGGCGCGGGCCACGCGGCGTTCGTCTTGACCGACCCGCTCCTCAAGGGCACCGGCGAGGCGGTCAACACCTGCTTCACGGACAACGAGCCGCTTGCCCGCTATCTGCTCTCAGACTTCGTCCGTTTCTTCGGGGCCTGGCGCGGCATCCCGGCCCTCGACCAGCTCACCTACACGACGGCAACGTCGTTCACCCATGGCGGCGACCAGTTCACCGCCTGGACCGAAACGATCGCCGGGCCGGGGGTGGACGTCACCCTGTCGTGGAAGTCGCTCCAGAAGCCGTTCCTGGTGGAGTACCTCAAGGAGCAGTCGGCGACCGGCAAGCACGAGATGTTCTCGCTGTTCGTGCCGGCCCTGGACGCTGAGGTCGTCGCCAATGGCGTCCGTGGCACCGGCGTCGTCGGCCCGCGCGACGTCTTCGGCACGCAGAGCAGCATGGCGTTCCTGGCATTTTCGGAGACCTGGCTCAACGTCTGAGCCAGCGCCTGCCAGGCCCGTCAAATTCGTGCCCAAAGTCGGCCCCTTTGGGCCTTGCGCCAAAAGGTTTTCGATTGCGAGGTTCCGAGTTATACTGGCGTTGACGTGTCACTGATGCGTCACGGTTGAAGCAGCACCCGTGCTTCGCGAGGTCCACGCGAGCCCGACCGTGGGGCGACACAGCGGTCGGAACGCAGCCGTTCCGTGGAAGGGTGGCATGCAGGAGCGTGAAACGGCCCTGCCGACGAGACCGGTGCATTGCCGTGTCTGCACGATCCTGATCGGCAAAGGGTACGAGGAGCGGCGGCCGATACCGCTCACGAACGGCCGCGGCTTTATATGTTGGCAGTGCTACGCGTCGATCCGTCGTCAGACGGCCCGCCGCGCAGCCGACCGGCCCGGCCAGGACGCGGCATTACGTTAACTGACGGGCCTTTTGCCATGCAGCGTTACGCTAGCGTTGCGTTTTCGTCTCTCCATTAACCCGTTCGTCATCCTATACTGTGATCGAATGGGTAGCCTGGCACCTTCCCGTGGTGGACCGGGCATGGCATCGGAGGTGACGGACATGGCATCTCACGTCCTACGCTCGCGCCGAGCGCTCCTGGCGGGAGTCGCCGCCCTGGCCCTGGTCGTGGCCGCGCCAATCGGCGTGTTCGCCCGCGACACATTTGACGTCTCCGGTACGGTCAACTCGAAGAATGAGGACAAGGAGACGATCGTCCTCATCACCGACGACCTCGGCGTCAAGAACCAGCCGATTACGATCGACATGTCCGACATGAGCTCCCAGTTCGTCGCGATCAGGGTCGGCCAGTCGGTGTCATTCTCGATCGAGAAGCGGGAGAGCAACTCGTATCGCGCCCACGTGCTCGTCTCCGAGGGCAGCTACGTGCAGCGGAACGATCTGGGCACGCGCGAAGAGTTCGAGGTGAACAGCGCGTCGATCAAGGCTCACGTCCAGAACGTGCCCGAGGACGACGAGTCACTTTCGCAGCAGCACCGCGACAACAACCTCCGCCGCCAGGAAGACGACGACCACAACAAGGGCGAATAGCCTCCAGGTCGGATCGAAGTCTGCGTCGGCCGCGCCCCGTCCAAGGGCGCGGCCTCTTTGCGTCGGTGTCCTCCACCGCTCAACACGCCGACCCGCCGTCGGTTGCAGCCACCGGCTTCACCTCCCACCGTCCCAACAGAACGCCCGCTTCGATCCAGAATCGCGCACTTCGACCCGGATCTGCGTAGCCCTTCGTGCCCGGTCGCGTAGCGACCGACCTGGACTTTGGCGCTTTGCGTGGCGTGAAAAGGGGTTCGCGCCTTTCTTGACTCGAAGGAGGATGCACTCGAAAGTAGACGTGGCGCTCGCCGAATTATTTGGGGTTTGCACGGTAATCGCGTCCAACCTGCCCGAAATTCGGCACGCCAACGGCTCGTACCCAGGTGCGAGCCGCCCGCAGGCGCTCAGAAACGCCAAAGTCCAGCCCGGTCGCGTAGCGACCGACTATGGTAGACGTGGACTTCAGTCCACGGCCGAAGGAGCACGGAGGCGTCGAAAAGGTAGATGGTTGAGGACCGCGCTGAAGCCTGGCTGCGCCTCAAGCGCGATGCCGCCGCCGCCTTCGATCAGCTGGTGGAATCGGAACTGGTTGGCGCCGCCCGGCGCTCATGGGGTCGCGGCCTGTTCCGCCCATCGTGGCAGATCGTACGCAAGCCGGACGACGCGGCCTGGCGCGCCTTCCGGTATCTTGGGACGGCCAGCGACGACGACCACCGCTACTACGAGCTCGGAGTGACTGCCCACCTCGACCCGAGTGGCCGGCTCGTCGGCTTCGGCGTCGACAACGGCGCCGAGTTCATGGGCCTGCACGACACGACCGCCTACGGCCTCCAGCGCGGTCTGGAGTACATGCGCCAGCAGCGCCCCCGCGTCAGATCGTACGAGAGTCCTCAGTACGACCACGGCATCAAGCCGTTCAAACAGTAACTGCGGGACGTCGCTCTAGAAGGCAGAGCCACGTCCCGCTGTCAAACTACCGCTAAGCGTCAGGAAGTCCCGCTTCAGGCGTGCACGGCCTCCTGAAAAACTGGCGTCACGGTCTGAAGATCCAGGCGGCGCGTCGCCTCGTCCAGACGGCGCTGAAGCAGACGCGCAGCCTCGGGCTGGATCGAGCTGACCACCAGGTGAAGCTCGCCAGAGCCGCCTTCGAGGCTGATCGAGGCTGCTCGGCCGCGCAGCAGCATCCGCGCCACGGCCCCACTCGGCAGTCCCTGGATCGAGAGCGTGCCGGGATCGGCGCGCAGGCGATGGCGGTTGCCGAGCAGGCCGCTGGACCGAACGTTCGCCCAGACCGTCGCCTTGGAGAGCGGGCAGCCGAGGTGCCCCAACAGCTCTCGGATGCCGTCGTACGACAGCCCAAGCCAGTAGAGCAAGACGCTCGCCTGGCGAAGCGCCACCGTCTGGCGGGCCGAGTCCACGCCGGGGGGGTACAGTCGAGTCGTCTTGCGGCAGCGCTTACAGATGAACCGGATCACGTCGGCGCGCAGGGTCAGCGGGTCCTTCAGCGCCTTGGAGGCCCGCTGATGGAGGTTGAAGCCCTGCGAACCGCACCGGTCACAGCGCTCGGGCCGCCGTCCGTCGTGCTCGACAACCGGCGCCGGGATCCTCACCGCGATGTCCATGCTGACGGTCCTTTCCTGGATGGAGGCCCGTCTGGAGCCTCGCGGAAAGGGTAGTCAGCGCCGTTTAAGCCACCCTTAACCGGGGCGGCTGTTGCGTAAACGCATGGTTAACGTTTCAGCGGGCGGTGCTTGCATGCCGAGTCGAGCCCGTGAATACGGGCCAAACACTCAGCCGACGAACCGATACCCGACGCCGCGCACCGTTTCCAGGCGGCGCGGCGTGCCCGGATCCTCCTCGATCTTCTCGCGCAGCCAGCGGATGTGCACGTCCACCGTCCGAGTGTCGCCGCCGAACGTGTATCCCCAGACCTTCTCCAACAACTGGTCCCGAGTCAGCACGCGCCCGCGCTGCTGCATCAGGTAGACCAGCAGGTCGAACTCCTTCGGCTTGAGCTGCAACGACTTCTCGCGCAGCACCACCCGCCGCTGCAGCGGGTCCGCTTCCAGGTCACCGGAGCGCACGGCCTGGGCGCCGTCCGCCTCCGTCGCCTGCTGCGCCATCCGCGAGCGCCGTAGCATCGCCCGCACCCGGGCCAGCAGCTCGCGCATGCTGAACGGCTTGGTCATGTAGTCGTCGGCGCCGACCTCGAGGCCCACGATCTTGTCGACCTCGTCGTCCTTCGCCGTCAGCATGAGGATCGGCACCGTGCTCTCGCGTCGAAGCTGGCGGCACACTTCAAGCCCGTCCAGACCCGGCAGCATCAAATCGAGGACCACGAGATCCGGAGAAGAGGCCCGTGCCAGGCGGATCGCCTCGTTCCCCTCACCCGCCACCTGGACCTCGTATCCCTCGCGTCGAAGGTTGTATCGAATCGTGTCGACAAGGGTTGCCTCGTCGTCGACCACTAGCACGCGCGCCATCATGTCACCTTGTCTATCTGCACGGTTCCGGATGATAGCAACCCGGCGAGCACCGCCAGGAGCCGTTCGCACTCGTCGATCGGGCGTGCCGCCACCCGAATGTACGCTGGCAGGCCGAACGAGCGTGCATCGCGTACCAGGATCCCGCGCCGCAGCAGCTCATCACGTACCTGGCGCCCGTCTCCGACCTTCACCAGCCAGTAACTCGCGCGGGACGGCACGCACGTCAAGCCCAACTGCTCCAGCCCGTCCACCAGCATCGCCCGCGCCCGCCGGGCCAGCCGCCTGCCCTCAGTCAGATGCCCGTCGTCGCCGAGGGCAGCCACCCCGGCCGCCTGCGCGAACGCGTTGACGCTCCACGGCGGCTGCGCCTGCCCGAGCGCCTCCACGACCCCCGCGGCACCGATCACGTACCCCAGCCTCAACCCCGCCAGGCCGTGGCTCTTGGTGAGCGAGCGCAGGACGACCAGTCGCGGATCGCTCCGCCCCAGCGCCACAACCGACTCGACGCCATCCGCCAGATCCACGTACGCCTCGTCCACGACCAGCAGCCCGTGCCCGAGAACATTCAGCAGCTGACGCACGTCGTCAATGTCCAGCACCTGTCCCGTCGGGTTGTTCGGATTACAGAGGCAGACGACCCTCGGCTCCGTCTGACGGATCGTCTCACCGATCGCCTGAAGATTGGGACGAAACCCGGTCTCTTCGGTCGCGTCGACCTGCGTGATCCGGGCGCCTGCTCGCCGAGCCGCCGCGTCGTACTCGCCGAACGTCGGGCCGACGATCACCACGTCGTCGCCCGGCGCGAGGTAGACCTGCCCGAGCAGCCAGATCAGCTCCACCGAGCCGTTCCCGACCAGGACCTGATCAGGATGAACGTCGTGCGCGGCGGCCAGACCGGCCCGGAGCCGCAGACAGCGAGAATCCGGATACGCGGACGCCTCGACCAGTCCCAGCGCACGCATCGCGCGTGGAGAGGCCCCGAGCGGGTTCTTGTTCACGCTGAAGTCGAGCAGCGCCTCCGGCCGGATCCCGAGCGCCGCAAGCTCAGCGAAATCCGGCCCGCCATGCTCCACCCGTCCGACCGCCGGCACGCGCGGCTCCGGTGGCCCCGGAGCGCGCTCCAACTCCCTCACCGCCGCTCCAGGTCGCGCACCCGCTCAGGATCGACTGCCGCTAGCGCTTCCAACTCGGCCTCGGTCGGCGGCTCTGTCTGAGGCCACGGCTCACGCTGATCCAATACGAATCCGGTCTGTTCGACGACCTCCTCGGGCGATGATGTCGGGTGGACCGATTCGACCTGGAGCCGCCCATCCACCCGCCGAAAGACGCACCGCGATGTGACCACCCGGTCCACGTTGCCCGCCCCGGTAACCACATCCAGCCGCTCCACAAAGGATCGCCGGCTGTGCTCCGCGCGGGAGACGATGACCCGGCCGGCGGTGGGCATCATTGCCGCCGCGCCGCCACCGCCCGGCAGCTTCACCTTCGGCCGATCGGCCGGCCCGATCCGCGAGACGTTCGTGCGGCCGGCCTCGTCAACCTGAGCAGCGCCCAGAAAGACGGTGTCCAGACCGCCGCGCATGCAGAGATCGTAGATCTCCTCGTTGCTCAGCACGGCCGGCGACCCGTACGTCAACTCCGCGTCGGTCGTGGAGCGAGGAAGGTAGCGCGGCACCGGATTGAGCCCGCCGGCGATGTTGATCGCCCGAAGCCGGGGCGCGTGATGCCTCCGGGCGAGCGCCACCGCGACCATCGGAAGGATCGAGTTGACCCCGTGAAACACCAGTTCGCCATCGCGGAGCAGGCGGGCCATCGCGATCACGATCAGGTCCACCGGCTGCCACGCTGGCCGGTCGCCCATCAGACTCCGGACTCCATCCGTGCGGCCTCGCCGCGATCGCGTGCCGCCGTCTCGGCCAGGTGCCGTGTCAGAGCATCGGCGTCCAGCGGCATCGTGGCGTACGCCTCGGCGGCCGCGTAGTCGACCTCGTAGAGCGGGAAGCAGCTTCCCGGCCAGGCTCCGCCCGGTGCGTGCACCACGGCGGCCACGAACAGCTCCGGGATCGCCGTGAGCTCCGGCTGGGCGGCCAGGTGCTCGCGCGTCACGATCGACTCCGCCGTGACGATCACCCGCCGCGCCCCCCGAGTCATCAGTCGGTCCCAGAACGGCGTCCCGTAGATCCGGGCGTTCCCCTCGGCATCGGCTTCCGGCACGTGAATCACGGCCCAGTCCGGCTGAAGTCGCGGGACGGCGTACACCTCGTCCCCGCCGTACGGGTCATGCACCGTCTTCCACCCGAGCGCCTCCGGCAGATCGCTGCCCTGAAATCCCGCTACTGGCAGGAAGGGCACCCCTTGAGCCGCGGCCCGCAGCCCCGTTGCAATGCTCAGTCACGCGTGCTCGCGGACGTTCAGCTCACCGCTCTCGGCACGCCGCCGAAAGGCCGGCAGCATCCCGAGCCCGGCCTCCATCGTGGCGATCCCCACCGAGGCCTCGCCGACCACCCCGGCCCTGCACAGCAGGTCGAAGTCGTACCCCGGCGACGGCTTGACGAAGTGGATCTCGCGCCGGCCCTGCCGGGCAAGCTCCCGGGCGAAGGCACCGGGGAAGCGGTGGAGCAGACTGCCGCCGAACGCCACCACCGCCCGATCCTCGATCAGGCCAGCCGCCTCGATCAGGGTGACGAGTTTGCCGCTCACGTGGCTGACGATACCAGTTCCGCCGATGCGCGGCTAGCACCGGCAGTTGAGCTCAGGCGACGGAGCGTGACGGTCGAGAGTGCGGCCAGCGCGATCACCAGCATCGCGTACCCGTAGACGTCCCCAAACGACCGCCCCTGCGCCTCCGCCGTCAAGGCGCCGCCAGCCGCGTTCGCCACGAATCGTGACTGGAGCAGCGTCGTGAAGCTCGCGATCGCCAGCGAGGCGACCACGTTCTGGCACGAGCCGGTCAGCGACGTCACCCGGCTCACCAGGTTCCTCGGCGCCGTGCTCAGGACGTGCGTCCCGAGCGGCATCATCGACATCCCCATGCCGCCGCCCATCACAGCCAGCGGAAGCATCAGATCCCAGGCCGTGGTGTCCGCCGAAAGCCCGGACAGCATCCAGAACGACACCGCGACGATCGACAGCCCGGCAAACACCGGCGGGCGGGCCCCGACCTTGTCGTACAGCTTGCCAGCTAGCGGCATCGTCACCGCGGCGACGAGCGCGTTCGGCAGCGTGATCAGGCCGGTCTGAAACGGGGAGTAGCCGCGCACCTGCTGGAGAAAGACCGGGATCAGGAAGAACGTCCCGAACATGCCGGCGATGATCAGCCACTGCGTCAGGATCGCCAGCGAGAAGTCTCGACTCCTGAAGACGCGTAGCTCGAGCAGCGGCTGCACGGTCGTCAGCTCACGGGCGATGAACGCGGCGAGTGCGATCAGGCCGACGGTGATGCCGGTGACCGTCGAGCGGCCCGTCCAGCCGGCCTCGGTGCTCTCGCTGATGCCGTACGTCAACGAGGCGAACGCAATAGGGCCGAGCACCATTCCGAGCGTGTCAAGGCGGGATCCGACGTTCTCCGCTCCAAGGCTCGGGAGCGATCGCATCCCGATCACCACGGCCACGGCGCCGACAGGCACATTGATCAGGAAGATCCACGGCCACGACGCGAACTCCAGCAGCCAGCCCGAGATCACCGGACCGAGCGCCGGCCCAAGCAGCATCGGAATGCCGAAGAGGCCCATCACCGCGCCGCGCTTGTCCGGCGGCGCCAGCCGATACAAAATCGCCATCCCGACAGGCATCAGCATGCCGCCGCCTAGGCCCTGGAGCACCCGGAACCCGGTCAACATCGGGGCGGTCGTTGCGGCCGCGCAGAGCGCCGAGCCAGCCGTGAACAGCACCAGCGCGACCAGGTAGACCCGCTTCGCGCCGAACCGGTCGCTGAGCCAGCCGGAGAGTGGGATCACTGCCGCCGCGGCCAGCATGTAGCCGGTGATGATCCACTGGAGCGACTGAAGGCTGCTCTCGAAGACCCGCGCGAACGTCGGCAGCGCGACGTTGACGATGGTCGCGTCGAGGATCGCCATGAACGCGCCGAGGATCACCGCCGACAGCGCGGCCAGGATCCCGGCGATCGACGTCGGCATCGCCCGGCCTTCAGGTGAGGCCGGGCGGCTCTCCATCATGACTGACATGGCTAGCTGATCGTCCCAGAAGGTGGTTTGACGCCGGCCTGCCGCGTCGCAGCCAGCTCCAGGGTCGTGATCGCCCGGGCGACGTGCGCAAGCTCCTCGGGTGCGAGGGTGGCCAGCACCTCTGCTAGCCGCTCACGATGCGTCGCGTGAAGTCGCTCGAACAGCTCGGTCGCCTTCGTCGTCGGCCGAGCCCATGATACCCGCCGATCGGCTCGATCCTCCTCACGCCTGACATAGCCGCGCTGGACCAGTCGGTCGACCAGCGCGGTCACCGCCGACGGTCCGATGCCCAGTCGCTCGGCAAGCTCCCGCCCGGTCAGCCCGCCGGTTTCGACGAGCAGCATGATCGTCTTGAGCTGGCTCATTGTCAGATCGAGTTCGCCCCAGCCTGGCCGGTCAAGTGAGTGGAGCGCCTTCATGAAGAGGTGAAATGCCGTGCAGATCCGGTCGACGACGGCCGCCGGCGCATCCTCGTCCTGGTAAGCGCGCGGCTGGGACAGGACCGGCTCTGGTCTGGCCGGCACATCTGGGGCGGGGATCGTCAACGAAGCTTTCCTCCGGTCGAAAAGTTCAGTCCAGTCGAAATAATACCCGTCGTGACCATCGGCGTGGCAATATCGTCTGGACTGGTGCTTCGGCGAACGGCTCTGCTGGTGCCTGGCGTCAGTCCTCACGTTCCCGTCAGGAGTACATCACACGGCGGGTCCTGAAGCGTGTCAGTTCACACAATGGTGACAAAATTGGGACCGGTCGGAGACCCACTGCCGGCCAATAGTTCGATATACTAGAACTGTTCGCGGCAGTCGAAGCAATGCCGAGGTCCGGCACCGCCGCCGTCCTGTCAGGACCGTTTCGCGGTCGGCTGACGTTGCCAGTACACACCAACCCCTTGTGGAGCTTGCGCCGGCATGGGTCTGACACGCGTCGCCATTACCCGACCTGTGTTCATCCTGATGGTGATCACGGCGATGGTCATTCTTGGCCTCGTCTCATTCACCCGGCTCAACGCCGAGCTGTTCCCAAGCATCAGCTTCCCGGTCGTCACCGTCTCCACGACCTACTCCGGCGCGTCGCCAGAAGACGTCGATCGACTGATCACTCAGCCGCTTCAGGACGCCATCGCCGGCATCGCGAACGTCGACGTGCTTCAGTCGACGTCCGTCGAGGGCCGCTCCCAGGTCACGATCACGTTCCTGGACAACACGGACGTCGACACGGCGGCGATCGACGTCCAGCGCCGCGTCGGCGCCGTCGTGAACCAGTTGCCCGCGGACGCCGACACACCGTCCGTCCTGAAGCTCGATCCTGGCCTTCAGCCCGTGCTTTTCCTCGGCCTGAACGGCAACATGTCGCTCGACCAGCTCTTCCAGCTCGCCGACGACAAGATCAAGCCACGTCTGGAGTCCCAGAACGGCGTCGCCTCGGTCACGATCAGCGGCGGCCTCCAGCGCGAGGTCCAGATCCAGGTCGATCCGGCCCGGCTGCGCGCCTACGGCCTTACGATCGATCAGGTGTCACAGGCGCTCGCGCGCGAGAACCAGGGCCAGCCGAGCGGCAGCATCGATCGTGGCCGCGAGCGGATCAACCTCAGGGTCTACGGCCTGTTTCAGTCCGTCGAGGAGATCCGCGAAGTCCAGATCCCCGGGCCGAGTGGCGCCAACATTCGCCTCGGCGAGGTCGCCCAGGTCATCGACACCTTCAAGAAGCAGACGAGCCGCACCTGGCTGAACGGTCAGGAAGCGGTGTCGATGACGATCACCAAGCAGTCCGGCAGCAATGAGATCGCGACCGTCGACGCGGTCCGTGCCGAGATCGAGCGGATAAACCGCGACCTGCCAGGCGGCGCCAGACTCTCGATCATCA
>Ga0209382_10001618_pt1 | contig 34983 bp, 14 predicted proteins | sample SoiMetdeltSBSDD5_FD_187599 | JGI IMG/M metagenome (GOLD analysis project Ga0209382, IMG submission 187599) | Bulk soil microbial communities from a Populus tree surrounding site in Tennessee, USA - Soil MetaG P. deltoides SBSDD5 (SPAdes) (version 2) | ecosystem: Environmental > Terrestrial >... | reverse complement strand
GCCCGGCACGCCGACGTTTACGCCCACCCGCACGCCGACCCCAACGCGCACGAACACGCCTGGCACACCGACGCCAACCCCGACGAGGACGAACACGCCGAGTGGCAGCGATCTGTGCGCTAGCCCGACGGTCATCACCGGCGGCGGCTCGTATTCTGTCCCGGCGAACGGGGGGTGCTTCAAGTACGTCAATGCCGCCTTCAGTCGTGGTGCGATGTGGTCCGTGATGAATGGTTCGGACTCGACTGTGAGCAACGTCGTCAAATGGTATGGCGGTCGCAATGAAAGCGTCACCAACTGTATCAACGACACGCAAACGCTCAATGGCAACGGCGCGCAAATCAACAACTTCACCGTCGGCAAAGACTCGGCGAATGCTATGTATGTGACGATCACGACTAACAAAGTCAACACCGTTTCGATGAGTATTCAGAACTGGCAGAACGGCAGTGGTTGCTCGGTAGCTCCCACGCCGCATCCGTAAGAGAAAGGGGAACTGAAGGAGAACAAGGAACTGAAGGAACTTGATGAATGAGAGCAAGTTCCCTCAGTTCCCGAAGTTCCTTCAGTTCCCAGGCTTCTTGGAGAAACAGCATGTCACAACAAAATTTTTTATCGAACAAGCACTTTTGGGTAATTATCCTGCTTATATCGCTCCTGGTCGTGTTGGTCGCCGGCTTCGCTCCGGGGACCGCGCATGCGCTAACCCCCACACCCACCCGGACGCCCACGCGCACGCCGACGCCGACCGCGCCCTGTCTCCCGGCCACGCCTGAGCCATTGCGGGTTGAACCGGTCACCTCGCCCACCGATCAGCTTTCCCAGGTAATCACGGTCGGCATCGGCAACGGCGATGTGGTCACCGTTACAGCTCCCGCAGGCGTCTTCGTCGTCACCGGCACGTTTAGCATCATCAGCCCGGCGTTGGTGACAATCAACTTGGTGGCCAACATTGCGAACAACCTAACGGTGATCGGCCATGTGAAGAAGATGGGCTGCTATGGCGGCTACAATCTTTCCACCACCCACGACAAGCTCGGCGGGCCGCTCACCATTGTTCAAGCGCCGATGCCGGTAACCGATACCCCGACGCCCACACTGACGCCGCCTCCAGGAAATCTGCTCCAGAATTCCGGCTTTGAGCTTGACGCCGATGCGAATAATGTGCCGGACAACTGGACACCGGATGCGAATGGTACGGGGCTGGTCACGCGCAGCAGCGTGACCAAACACGGAGGCACTTACAGCCTGCGCCATGAAGCCGTTGGGGATGCGAGCTATACCGTCACTCAGGTCGTCTCCGGGATCACCGCCGGTCAGTTCTATACCTTCAGCGGTTGGACCTTCATCCCGACCCTCAGCGACCCGGGCGGCTTTGCTTATTCGCTGCGAGTCATCTGGCGGGATGCCGCGAACACCACCTTACGCACCGACACGATTGGGTCCTACAGCAGCGCTACGCTTATTTGGTCCCAAGCCGCATGCACCAACAGCGCGCCGGCCGGGACGACGAACGCTGTCATCCAAATGAACCTCGCCAGTTTGTGGGGAACGATCTACGCCGACGATTTCAGCCTGACACCCTCGACGGATACAACGCCTTCCTGCTCGATGACCGCGACGGTGACGCCGACACCAACCCGCACGCCGTCGCGCACCCCAACGCGGACCCCGACGCGGACGCCCACGCCAACCATCACCAACACCCCGACGGGTCCGACGAATACGCCGACCAACACCCCAGTTCCGAGCGGCAATCTCTGCGCCACGCCGACGGTCATCACCGGCGGCGGTTCGTACTCGGTCCCGGCCAGCGGGGTGTGCTTCAAGTACGTCAACGCCGCTTTCACGCGCGGCGCGATGTGGTCGGTCATGAACGGTTCGGACTCGACCGTCAGCAACGTCGTCAAATGGTATGGCGGTCGCAATGAAAGCGTCACCAACTGTATCAACGACACGCAAACACTCAATGGCAACGGCGCGCAAATTAACAACTTCACCGTCGGCAAAGACTCAGCCAATGCGATGTACGTGACGATCACCGCCAACAAAATCAACACCGTCTCGATGAGTATTCAGAACTGGCAGAACGGAAGCGGCTGCTCGGTCGCGCCGACGCCGCAGCCGTAAAGAGACCGCTTCGCGCGACGGAGGACGAAAGACGGAAGAAGGACCGCTTCGCGATAAAAGGAACTGAAGGAACTAGGGAACTAAGGAACTGAAGGAATTGAAGGAAATTGGAAACGACGTTGATTTCCTTCAGTTCCCCCAAGTTCCTTCATTTCCTGAAATTATAGGAACTCAAGGAACTAAAAAGGAGCACGACCATGAAATTACACAACCGCATTTTTCGTTTCACTGCCTTCCTCCTCGGCTTGGCGCTGCTGTTGCCCGCGCTGGGGATTGGGTTGGCCCAGCCCGCGCCCAAGGCCGACGCGCAAGCGCCAGCGGGTTTTGCCTATCGTTGCGGCATTCACTTTTGCCAGGATGGTCAGCCCTTCTACTTCGCGGGCGCGAACACCTACGATGTCTTTACGTTCGGCGACGGCTCCAGCACTGCCACGCAAATGGACATCGAAACCAGGTTCATGGACAAGGCGCGCATTGACGCGCACTTCGCCCGGCTGCAAGCCGATAAGGTGACGGTGCTGCGCTTGTGGATGTTCAGCCATGAAGCCTGGCACGGCTTCGAGACCGCCAAGGGCGTGTACTCGGAAGCCCAGTTCATGCTCTTCGATTACATCCTCGAGTCCGCGCGGGCGCACAACGTCCGGCTCATCCCCGTCTTTGAAAATTATTGGGAAGCCTACGGCGGCATTGACACGCGGCTCGCCTGGGAAGGCGTCACCGGCGGTCATCCGGGCCGCTGGCGTTTCTTCAATCCCACCATCTGCCCCGGTTGCCGGACCTCGTACAAGAACTACGTCAGCTACGCGCTCAATCGCACCAATCACTACAGCGGCCTCAAATACAAAGACGACCCCATCATCTTTGCCTGGGAGTTAATGAATGAGCCGCGCTACCAGGATGCCACGCCCAACGAAAACACCACCGGCACGACGCTGCGCGCCTGGGTGGACGAGATGGGCGCGTACATCAAGAGCATAGACCCCAAACACATGTTAGGCACCGGCCTGGAAGCGCACGAATCGCGCTACGGGTTCGGCGGCGATGAAGGCAATCCCTTCATTTATATTCACCAATCTCCGTACATTGACTTCACTTCCGCGCATCCGTACCCGACCGAACCGTGGGCCAACCTGTCTATCGCTCAGACCCAAACGCTCGTCAACGCCTGGATCAGCGATTCGCACAACGTCGTCGGCAAGCCGTTCTACCTGGGCGAGTTCAACACCCACACCGGTATCCGCTCGGATTGGTGGACGGCGATCTTCAACACTATGGACACCAGCGGCGGTGATGGCTCCGGCTTCTGGTGGTATCAAGATCATGCGGTGGATGCCAAGTTTGGCGTCTCCCAAGGCGCGCCGGAATTAGCCGTCTTCCGCACGCACTCCACGAACATGGCGGCCAAGAGTGGCCCGTTCCCCACACCCACACGCACGCCCACTCCGAATCCCTTCTCGATTCTCAAGTTGCAATACCGGACGATCAACTCCGCCGCGACCTCCAATCAAATCACGGCGTATGTCACCATCATCAACACCGGCGCCGGTTTGCAGTACGTGCCTATGAGTGAGTTGAAGGTGCGTTACTGGTACACCACCGACACCGCGATCACGGACCTCTACGGCTGCTTGTACGCCGGCAACGGCCTCCCCGGCTGCGGCAATCTCTCCGCCGCCATCGTCCCCATCACGCCGGTCACTAACGCCGACCGCTATCTGGAAGTCAGCTTTACCGCGGGCGCCGGGACGCTCGCGCCGTATGCCAGCAGCAGCGAAATCCAAAACCGCATCAACAAAACCGATTGGTCGAACTACAACCAAAGCAACGACTATTCGTTCGATGGAACCAAGACCGTCGCGGCCGATTGGACGAAAGTGACGCTTTACCGGAATGGACAACTGGTGTGGGGCGTGGAACCGGGCGGGGCTCCGCAACCGACCAACACCCCGACGAACACGTTGGTACCGTCAAACACACCCACCAATACGCCCGTCGTCACCAACACGCCGACGAACACACCGGTTGCATCAAACACTCCGACCAACACGCCGGTGGTGACACCCACGCCGACGAATACCACCTGTGTCTGCCCGACGAATACCCCGACCAACACGCCTGTCGCCTCGAACACCCCGACGAATACGCCGGTGGCATCGAATACTCCCACCAACACACCGGTGGCGACTAATACGCCCACGAACACACCGGTTGCATCAAACACTCCGACCAACACCCCGGTGCCGGGCGGCAACCCATGCTCCACCCCCACCGTGATTACCGGCGGCGGCTCGTACTCCGTCCCGGCCAGCGGCGTATGCTTCAAGTACGTCAACGCCGCCTTCACGCGTGGCGCGATGTGGTCGGTGATGAACGGCTCATCCTCGACCGTCAGCAATGTCGTCAAGTGGTACGGTGGCCGCAATGAGACCACGACCAACTGCATCAACGACACGCAGACGCTCAACGGCAATGGCGCCCAAATCAACAACTTCACCGTCGCCAAAGATGCGAACAATGCGATGTATGTGATCATCACGACCAACCAAGTCAACACCGTCACACTCAACATTCAAAACTGGCAAAACGGCTCTGGCTGTTCGGTCCAGCCGACACCGAGTCCTTAATGAAGAAAGGGAACTGAGAGAACTCGAAGGAACTCAGGGAACTTGAAGGAAATAAAGGAAATGAGGGAACTGAAGGAAATTGGGAAGCGACGTAGATTTCCTTCAGTTCCCAGGCCCTTCCAGTTCCCCTAAGTTCCCTTAGTTCCTGCAAAAAGGAGAACGACTATGAAAAACTTCTACAAACTCTGCGGATTAGTTATCACCATTTTGATATTGATTGTCCTGGCGTTGCCGACCGGGAAATCACACGCCGCGGTCGGCTTTCATATCAGCGGCCGGAATCTGCTGGATGCCAATGGCAATAACTTCATCATGCGTGGTACCAGCCACGCGCATGTCTGGTATCCCACACAAACTAGCTCCTTCGCCAACATCAAAGCCAAGAAAGCCAACACCGTCCGGGTCGTCTTGAGCGGCGGGCGCTGGACCGCGAACAGCGCCAGCGATGTGGCGAACGTGATTAATTTGTGCAAAACCAACAAGTTGATCTGCGTGCTGGAAAATCATGATACGACCGGCTTCGGTGAGCAGGGCGGGGCGTATACCCTGGCTCAGGCCGTCGCGTACTGGCAGAGCATTCAAAGCGTCCTCACCGGCCAGGAAGCCTATGTCATCATCAACATCGGCAATGAGCCGTACGGCAATAACAACACCACCGGCTGGATCGCGGACACCAAGAACGCCATCATCGCTATGCGTCAGGCCGGCTTCCAGCACACGTTGATGATTGATGCGCCCAACTGGGGGCAGGATTGGCAGTTCATCATGCGCGACAACGCCGCCAGCGTTTTCGCCAGCGATGTGGATCACAATACGATCTTCAGCATTCACATGTACGGCGTGTTCGATACCGCCGCCGAAATCAACAGCTACGTGAACGCCTTCGCCACGGCAGGGTTGCCGCTGGCGATCGGCGAGTTCGGCTGGAACCATTCGGATGGGAATCCGGATGAAGACACGATCATGGCCACCGCTCAATCCCAGGGGATTGGCTACCTGGGTTGGTCCTGGAGCGGCAATGGCGGCGGCGTTGAATATTTAGATCAGGTCCTAAGCTTTGATCCGGCGCAGGTCTCCTCCTGGGGCGCGCGGCTCTTCACCGGCGCGAACGGCTTGAGCACCACCTCGCAGGAAGCTTCCGTCTATAACAGCCCAAGCCCCACTCCCTGCACCGGCTGCCCGACCAATACGCCAACGAATACAGCGCCTCCGACGAGCACCTTCACCAACACGCCCATCCCACCGACGGCCACACTAACATCAACGCCCTGTGTCAACTGCGCGCTCAAAGTGCAGCACAAGCAAGCGAGCGCCAGCATCACCGATGGTGAGATCAAGCCGCACCTGCGCATTCACAACACCGGCGCCGTCAGTGTTGCGCTCAGCAGCCTGAAGGCGCGCTACTGGTACACCCGCGATACCGCCCAACCGCAGACCATGAACTGCGACTACGCCTTTGTTGGTTGCGGCAACGTCACCTTTAGCTTGGTGCAAATGGGCACACCTGTTACCGGCGCGGACTTCTATATGGAAGTTGGTTTCACGGCGGGGGCTGGCTCCATCGCCGCGGGCGGCAACAGCGGCGAAATTCAGCCGCGCTTCAACAAGAACGACTGGAGTTCTTACAACGAAGCCGATGACTGGTCGTATGCGGCGAACGCGGCCTTTACCGACAATCCCAAGTTCACGCTGTATCAGAGCGGGACGCTCGTCTGGGGCACGGAACCGGGTGTCGGCCCGACGAACACACCCACGCGGACGCCCACCCTGGTTTCAACGGCGTGTGACACGCCTCTTATTACCTGCACGCCGACTCCGACCCCGACCCGCACGAACACGCCGGTCACTCCGACGATTACACCGACTTTTACTAATACACCGCTAGGTTCGCTGCCGGATTTAGTGGTGACCTCGTTGAGCACCGGTTATAACACCGCGCCGAGTAGTTGTATCTACTCCTCGTTCCGTGGCCTCCGCGCCACGGTTCAAAACGCCGGCACGGCGAATGCCGGCATGTTCCTGGTCGAAGTCAATGGGAACGTGAGCTTGCGGCAAACGGTCAGCAGTTTAGCCGCCGGACAATCCACCACGTTGTGGTTCGCCATTACGCCTCTGATTACCAATACGGCCACGGCGGATGTGACGAACCTGGTGGCCGAAAGTAATGAGAGCAACAACACGCTCACGGTGGTCGCCCCCTCAGGCTCACCCACGCCCACTGGAACCCTGCCGGTCATATGCACTCCGACGCCGACGCCGAGTACGCCGACGAACACCCCGACCCGCACAAGCACACCGACCGCCACGCCGACTCTGACGAACACGCCGGTGGTGACGCCCACGGCGACGAATACCCCGGTGCCGGGCGGCAACCTGTGCGCGACCCCGACGGTCATCACCGGTGGCGGTTCGTACTCGGTCCCGGCCACGGGTGTGTGCTTCAAGTACGTCAACGCCGCCTTTGTGCGCGGCGCGATGTGGTCGGTGATGAACGGCTCCAGTTCCACCGTCAGCAACGTCGTCAAATGGTACGGCGGCCGGAATGAAACCGTTACCAACTGCCTCAACGACACGCAAACGCTCAACGGCAATGGCGCGCAAATCAACAACTTCACCGTCGCCAAAGACTCGGCGAACGCGATGTATGTGACGATCACGACTAACCAAGTAAACACCGTTTCCATGAGTATTCAGAACTGGCAGAACGGCAGTGGCTGCTCGGCTGCGCCCACGCCGCTACCGTAAAAAAAGAAAAGGAGATTTCAACATGAAGCATAAACGTTTCTTTTATCTGGCAGGCATCGCGGCGCTCGTGGTCGCTTTGCTTCCCCTCGCGCCCGTGGCGGTCCAGGCGCAAACCACCCTGCCGACGGCCTCCCAAGTGGCTGCCCAGATGGTGGTCGGCTGGAACCTGGGGAATACGCTCGAGGCCCAGTGCGGTGAAACCGCGTGGGGCAACCCGATGGTCACCCAGTCGTTCATCAACAGCGTGAAGGCCGCCGGATTCAATAGCATCCGCATTCCCGCCGCCTGGGACTGCCACGCGACTAACATGACGATTGACCCGGCCTGGCTGGCGCGCGTCAAGCAGGTAGTGGACTACGCTATCAGCCAGAACATGTATGTGATCATCAATATCCACTGGGACGGCGGCTGGCTTGAGAACCATGTCACCTTTGCGGACCAGTCAGCGGTGAACCAGAAGCAGCAGGCCTACTGGACCCAGATCGCCAACTACTTCATAGCCTACAACGAGCATCTGCTCTTCGCCGGCACCAATGAGGTGCATCACGACTACGGTGAGCCGATCCCTGAATACATCACCGTGCAGCAGTCGTACAACCAGACCTTCGTGAACGCCGTGCGCGCTACCGGCGGCAACAATGCCTCGCGGACGCTCGTCGTCCAGACCTATAACACGAACGCGTGGCATGGCCTGCACTACTTCAGCCTGCCCACGGACAGCGCGAGCAACCGCCTGATCGTCGAGATCCACCACTACGACCCCTACGACTATACCTTGAACCCCACCGGAAGCTGCCTGTATTGGGGCGCTCCCTATCCGCCGCAGGGCGCATGTAGCTGGGCCCAGGAAGCCTACGTGGATGACCTGTTCGCCCAGGTCAAGGCAAAGTGGGTCAACGTGGGAATCCCAGTCATCATCGGTGAGTACGGCGTCCACAAGCGCTCGGGTCTTGATCTCGCCTCCAGGCAGTACTACTTGAAGTACATGAATCAGGCCGCGACCACCAACGGCATGAAGACGTTCTACTGGGATAACGGCGTCGCCGAATCCGCCTTGTTCGACCGGAACTCCGGGGCGATCGTTGACCAGGGCGCTCTGAATGCCATCATGCAAGGCGTTGGAGGCGGGTCTCCGACCCCGACGCCCTGTGGAAGCTGCCCGACGGCGACGCGGACGAATACCCCACTGCCGACGAACACCGCGACGAACACGCCGGTCCCAACCATCACGCCGACGCCTTGCTTCAACTGCGCGCTCAAAGTGCAGCACAAGCAAGCCAGCGCCAGCGTCACCGATGGCGAAATCAAGCCGCATCTGCGCATCCACAACACCGGCAGCACGAGTGTCGCGCTCAGCACGCTCAAGGTGCGCTACTGGTACACCCGCGACACCGCCCAGCCGCAGACCTCCAACTGCGACTACGCCTTCGTCGGCTGCGGCAATGTCACGCTTACTTTTGTCCAGATCACGCCGGTCACGGGCGCGGATTTTTACCTGGAAGTCGGCTTTACGACGGGGGCCGGCTCGGTCGCCGCGGGTGGCAACAGCGGCGAAATCCAGACGCGCTTCAATAAGAATGACTGGAGTTCTTATAACGAACTCGATGACTGGTCGTACGCGGCGAATGCGGCCTTTGCCGACAACAGCAAGGTCACGCTCTATCAAGGTGGGGCGCTGGTCTGGGGTTCGGAACCCGGTGGCGGTGGACCGACCAATACGCCCACCAATACGTCGGTAGCGACCAATACGCCCACCAATACCCTGGTGGCGACGAATACCCCGACCAACACACCGGTCAACACGCCCACACCGACGAACACCACCTGTGTGTGCCCGACGAACACGCCCACCAACACACCGGTGGCGACGAATACCCCAACGAACACACCCGTGGCGTCGAATACGCCCACCAATACGCCGGTAGCTACGAACACACCCACCAACACGCCGGTCGTGACGAATACCCCGACCAATACCCCGGTTCCAGGCGGCAACCTGTGCGCCACTCCGACGGTCATCACCGGCGGCGGCTCGTATTCGGTCCCGGCCAGCGGTGTCTGCTTCAAATACGTCAACGCAGCCTTTGTCCGGGGCGCCATGTGGTCGGTCATGAATGGCTCGGACTCCACCGTGAGCAACGTGGTCAAATGGTACGGCGGGCGGAATGAAACCGTCACCGCCTGTATCAACGACACGCAGACACTCAATGGCAACGGCGCGCAGCTCAACAACTTCACCGTCGCCAAGGACTCGGCGAATGCGATGTATGTGACCATCACCACCAACAAGATCAATACGGTTTCAATGAGCATCCAAAACTGGCAGAACGGATCGGGCTGCTCGGTCGCCCCGACGCCACAGCCGTAAACAGACGGAAGAAAAAAGAAGGGAACTGAAGGAACTCATTCTAGTGCCTCGAGTTCCTTCAGTTCCCTGAGTTCCCAGGCTCTCCAAGTTCCTTCAGTTCCACGAGTCCCCGCGGTTTTCCCGCCCCGGCTGCGCCGTGGGGGCCGGGGTGCGGTTCCCAAGCTCTTTAGTTCCTTGAGTTCCTTATAGGAGGAGGAGATCACCATGCTTCTTAAACATCGCCGAGTCGTAAACTTCGTAACCCTCGCGGTGATTTTAGTGGCGGGCTTGCTGCCGGTTGCCCAGACAAACCCCGTCGCCGGCCAAACCGCTTACAACTACGCTGAAGCGTTGCAGAAATCAATCTACTTTTATGATGCTGAAAAATCCGGCCCCGGCATCACCGGTGGCCGTCTGGAATGGCGCGGCAATTCCGATCTCTCCGATATGACCGTGCCACTCAAGCCCAAAGGCGCGGATGGCCTCGGCACGAACATGTCGCAAGCCTTCATTGACGCCAACCGCGCCGTGCTTGATCCGGACGGCAACGGTTCGTTGGACTTAAGCGGCGGCATGCACGACGCTGGCGACCACGTCAAGTTTGGGATGCCGCAATCGTATGCGGCCTCGACGCTCGGCTGGGGCTACTATCACTTCAAAGATGCGTTCCAAAGCGCTAGTCAGGATCAGCATATGCTGGAGGAACTTAAGTGGTTCACCGACTACTTCTTGCGCGCCACCTTCCGCAATGCGTCCGGAAATGTCGTCGCGTTTGCTTATCAGGTAGGCGAGGGGAGTGTGGATCACACGCTCTGGGCGCCGCCTGAACTGCATAACTTGCCGCGCCCGGCGTACCTCGCCACCTCCGCCACACCGGCCAGTGACCAGGCCGCGGGCGCAGCCGCGGCCCTCGCCATCATGTATTTGAATTACAACACGGTTGATCCCGTTTACGCGGCGAAATGTCTGGATACCGCGCGCGCGCTTTACACCTTCGCCAAGCAAAATCGCGGACTGGGTTACTCCGGCGGCTTCTACGGTTCCAGCTACGACGAAGACGAACTTTCCTGGGCGGCGGTTTGGCTTTACCGCGCGACGAACGATCAGGCGTACATCACCGACATCACCGCCGTAGACGGCACCGGCCATTACACCGGCTGGCTCAAGAAGATCATCGCGTCCACCAGCGACAACTGGCAAAATATCTGGGTGCATTCATGGGACACCGTGTGGGGTGGGGTGTTCCTCGAACTCGCGCCCATCACCAACGATCCCAAGCATTGGTATTACGCGCGCTGGAATCTGGAATACTGGTCGGGCATTCCGCACGTTGATCCTTCCGATACAACCTTCCTCGCGGGGACACCGGCCGGGTTCAAAGTCATCAACACCTGGGGGTCGGCGCGCTACAACGCTGCGGCTCAACTGCAAGCGATGGTCTATCGTAAATACACCGGGCGCACGGACTTTACGGATTGGGCGCGGGGGCAGATGAACTACATTATGGGCAACAACCCCATGGGCTACTCGTACATCGTGGGGTATCCCTCCCCGACGCAATCGGCCCAGCATCCACACCACCGCGCCGCGCACGGCTCCACGACGAACAGCATGAGCGATCCGCCGAATCATCGGCATGTGTTGTGGGGCGCGCTCGTCGGCGGGCCGGACACCACGGACTTGCACGTGGATAGCACCTCCGACTTTGTTTACAACGAAGTGGCGATAGACTACAACGCGGGCTTGGTGGGCGCGCTCGCCGGCCTGTACAAATATTACGGCGCCGGTCAGCAGCCGCTCGCGAACTTTCCGCCGCTCGAACCGCCGGAGACCGCGTACACGGATCAAGGCAAGATCGAGCAGGAAAATAATCAGCGCTCACAGATCAGCCTCCGCTTGAGCGCCGTCCCCACGCATCCGCCGCACTACGTCACCGGGTTGAAGGCGCGTTACTTCTTTAATATCAGCGAGCTCGTCCCCTTCGGCCAAAACATCAGCGCGGTCTCGGCGCAGATTGTGTATGACGAGCAAGCCTCCAGTTATGGCGGCTCGACTCTGATCGCCGGCCCGATTGCGTGGGATGCGCCGAACGGCATTTACTATGTCGAACTCGATTGGTCGGCGAATGCGATCTATGGCAAACGGGATGTGCAGTTCGCCTTGATTGCGGCGCAAGCCTCCGACTTTGCGAGTCACTGGGACCCGAGCAATGACTGGAGTCATCAAGGTCTGACGACTACCGGTTTCACTGCTTCTCAATACATGCCAATCTATTTGAATGGTGTCCGCGTGTATGGACAGGAGCCGGGCGGATCTGTTACCGCCACGCCGACGAATACACCGTTGCCCAGCAATACGCCGACGCGGACGAACACACCCTGCGGCACTTGCCCAACCAATACGCCAACGAATACGCCGCTACCGACCAACACCCCGACGAACACCTTGGTGGCGACGAATACGCCGACTAACACTCCTATCCCGCCATCGCCGACGCCGTGCGCCACCTGCAATCTCCGGGTGCAGCACAAACAGGCGAGCGCCAGCACGACCGATGGCGAAATCAAGCCGCATTTACGCATTCACAATAACGGCAGCACGAGTGTCGTGCTCAGTACCCTCAAGCTGCGCTACTGGTACACGCGGGACACGGCCCAGCCGCAGACCATGAACTGCGACTATGCCTTCGTCGGTTGCGGCAATGTCACCTTCTCATTGGTCCAAATGGGCACACCCGTGACGGGCGCAGACTTCTACCTGGAAGTCGGCTTCACAGCGGGCGCGGGCTCGGTGGTGGCGGGCGGAAACAGCGGCGAAATCCAGTCGCGCTTCAATAAAAATGACTGGAGCGCCTACAACGAGTTAGACGATTGGTCGTACGCGGCGAATGCGGCCTTTGCCGAGAACAGCAAAGTCACGCTGTATCAGAGTGGCGCGCTCGTCTGGGGTTCGGAGCCGGGAGGTGGTCCGACGAATACTCCGGTTCCGACGAACACACCCACGAACACGCCGGTGGCAACGAATACGCCAACCAATACGCCGGTTGTGACGTCCACCCCCACCAATACAACATGTGTGTGCCCAACCAACACGCCGACGAATACACCGATGGTGACCAATACACCGACGAATACGCCCGTCGCGACCAATACGCCGACGAACACGCCCGTGGCGACGAATACGCCCACGAACACACCGCTACCCACCAACACGCCGACCAACACACCGATTGCAACCAACACTCCGACGAACACGCCGGTCCCGGGCGGCAACCTGTGCGCGACCCCGACGGTCATCACCGGTGGCGGGTCGTACTCGGTCCCGGCCAGCGGCGTGTGCTTCAAGTATGTCAACGCGGCTTTTGTGCGCGGCGCGATGTGGTCCATCATGAACGGCTCGGACACCACGGTTAGTAACGTCGTCAAGTGGTATGGCGGCCGGAATGAAACGGTCACGGCCTGTATCAACGACACGCAAACGCTCAATGGCAACGGTGCGCAACTCAACAACTTCACCGTCGCCAAGGACTCGGCGAGTGCGATGTATGTGACGATCACGACTAACAAGGTCAATACCATCTCGATGAGTATTCAGAACTGGCAGAACGGCTCCGGCTGCTCGGTCGCGCCGACGCCACAGCCGTAATTACTTGGCCTCACCCCCGGCCCCTCTCCTGAAGTGAAAGTTCCCACTTCAGGAGAGGGGAGAAGTACAAGTTGCTTTGCTCCCCCTCTCCTGACGACGGTTTTTGTCGTCAGGAGAGGGGGCCGGGGGGTGAGGCAGTCTGAACAGTTACAAACCGCACATAACTTTCGTTTTCTAGGAGTTTTTCAATCATGTTAATTAAATCGAATTCTTCAACTCTCAGCTTCAAATCCATTTTTCTGCCTCTCGCCCTCATCGTGGCGATGATCAGTGGCTTGGGCATTGCTCCGCTTTTCCAGTCTCCGGTCTATGCCGTGGTTGGCTGCGCCAGCCCGACGGTGATCACCGCCGGCGGTTCTTACACTGTCAACGCCGGTGATACCTGCTTCAAGTACGTCAATGCAACCTTCACTCGGGGCGGAATGTTCTCGGTGATGAATGGCGCCGACTCGACCGTCAGCAATGTGGTCCAGTGGTATGGCGGCCGGAATGAAACGGTCACGGCTTGTATCAACGACAGCCAGACACTCAATGGCAACGGCGCGCAACTCAACAACTTCACCGTCGCCAAGGATTCCGGCAGCGCCATGTATGTCAGCCTCACCGCCAACAAAGCGAACACGATCAGCCTGAGCATCCAGAATTGGCAGAACGGCACCGGCTGCTCGGTCGCGCCCACGCCGGTGAGCGGCGGCGGCCCGACGAATACATCGGTGCCGACGAATACGCCGACCAATACACCGGTTGGCCCAACCAACACACCGACGAATACGCCGGTCGGCCCGACCAATACTCCTACGAACACGCCGACGCGGACCAACACGCCGATGTCCGGCGGTGCGACTTATCAAGCAGAGAACGCGACGATTGGGGGTGGGGCGTTCTTCGAAAACACGAACGCCGGTTTCAACGGAACCGGCTATGTCAACTTTCCGCTGAGTGGCGGGTTCCTTGAATTTGCCAACGTGGACGGCGGCGCGGGCGGCAATGTGACCCTACAGTTCCGGCACGCGTTGGGGGTGACGACCAGCCGCACCGGGCAGTTGACCGTCAACGGTAGCACGCAGAGCATCACCTTCTCGCCGACGGGCGCGTGGACCACGTGGCTAATTCACAGTGTGACGGTTCCCCTCAACAGCGGGACGAGCAACACGGTTCGCTTAACGACGAATGGCCAAGACCTGGCGAATATTGATCAGCTCGCGGTGGGATCAGGCGGGCCGACGCCCACCACCGGTCCGACGGCGACCGCGACGCGCACGCCGACCTCCACGCCGACGCGTACGAATACGCCGGTGGGTCCGACTCCGACTCGAACGCCGACCCCGGGGAGCATCGGCGGGTGGCCGACCGCTCAAGGTGAACAGGCCGTGACCGCTTCGATTAGCGTCAGCGGCGTCTTCGACGGCGGGATGAAACGTTACTATGGCAGTGGGCCGCTCGGCACCGGTGGACAGAGCGAAAGTCAAGACCCAATCTTTGACCTCGCGGCCGGCGCGACGCTCAAGAATGTGATCCTTGGCTTCCCCGCCGCCGACGGCGTCCACTGCGCCGGCGCCTGCACTTTGCAGAACGTGTGGTGGGAAGACGTGGGCGAGGACGCGGCCACCTTCCGCGGCAGCTCGTCTTCGATCAGCTCGCTGGTGGATGGCGGCGGCGCGCGCCTGGCCTCCGACAAGGTCTTCCAGCACAACGGCGCGGGCACGCTGACCATCCGCAATTTCCAGGTGGAAAACTTCGGCAAACTGTACCGCTCGTGCGGCAACTGCTCCACCCAGTATCAGCGCCATGTGGTGATTGATAACATCGTCGCCCGGGCGCCGGGTTCAGCCATCGCCGGGATCAACACCAACTACGGCGACACCGCCCGCTTCACACGGATCACGATCATCGGCAATAACAACATGGCGATCTGCGATAAGTTCACCGGCAACAACACCGGCGCGGAGCCGCCCAAGATCGGCAGTGGCGCGGATGGCGTCAACTGCATCTACTCGCCGTCGGATATTACGTATCAATAGTTAAGACAAAGGAGAAAACATCATGTCTTTTCACAACATCAAAAAATTACGTTCATTGACCCTTTATTTCTTGTTGATGATCCTGCTGGTCTCGGGCACGCAGGGGATGAGCCTCGCGGCTCCAACGGCGGCGGTGGCCGGCCCCGGCAACTCCGGCGCGAATTACGCCGAAGCGCTGCAAAAGACCATCTTGTTTTATGAAGCGCAGCGGTCGGGATCACTGTCCACTTCCAGTATCCCCACGCGCCTCACCTGGCGCGGCGACGCCCAACTCACGGATGGGTTGGCGCAAGGCGTTGATCTCACCGGCGGCATGGTGGATGCCGGCGACAACGTCAAATACGGTTTTCCCTATGCCCAGGCGATGCAGATGCTGGCTTGGGGCGCGGTGGAATATCGCTCGGCCTATGCCAACAGCGGCCAACTCACTTGGCTGCTCAACCAACTGCGGTGGGCTAACGATTACCTGATCAAGGCCCATCCCTCGCCGAACGTGTTCTGGCATCAAGTCGGATTAACTAATTCGGATCATGGCTTGTGGATTCCAATTGTTTCGACTCAATACCTCACCAACCGCACCGCGTTCAAAGTTGACACCACCTGCCCCGGCTCGGACGTGGCGGGCGAGACGGCCGCCGCGATGGCGACGGCCTCCATCGTCTTCCGTCCGACTGATCCTGCTTACGCCGACACGCTGCTGACGCACGCCGAGCAGCTTTACACCTTCGCCGACACGTACCGCGGCAAGTACTCGGACTGCAACCAGGACCCGGGCCAGCCGTACATTTCCTGGAGCGGCTACAACGACGAACTGGTGTGGGGCGCTATCTGGGTTTACAAGGCGAAGGAAGCCAAGACTGCCGGTAGTGGCACAGCTTATTTAGACAAGGCCAAAGCCTACTATCCCACCCTTGGGCTGGAAGCGAACCAGACCGTCCATAAGTACAAGTGGACGCACGTTTGGGACGACAACACCTTCGCCGACTACGTGATGATGGCGAAGCTCACCGGCGAGGCCCAGTACAAGGCCGACGCCGAGCGCTGGCTGAATTGGTGGACGGTCGGCGGGGTCGAACACGGCGCCGATGGCACCAAGGTGAGCTACACGCCGGGCGGCCACGCGCGCCTGGACCAGTGGGGTTCGCTGCGCTATGCGGCGAATACCGCCTTCAATGCTTTTGTTTATTCGGATTGGACCGGGGATGCGGTGAAGAAAGCTCGTTACAAAAACTTCGCCGAACAGCAAGTTAACTACATCCTGGGCCAAAACCCGCGCAACGCCAGTTACATTGGCGGCTTCGGCAGCACCCCGCCGCAGCATCCGCACCACCGCACCGCGCACGGCTCTTGGGCGCAGCAACAGTCCATCCCCGCCGATCATCGCCACATCCTCTACGGTGCGCTGGCTGGCAGTCCGGGGACGGATGACAGCTTCAACGACAGCATCGCCGACTTCGTCGCCAACGAAGTCGCGCTGGATTACAACGCCGGGCTGGCCGGTGCGCTGGCCAAGATGACCTCGCTCTATGGCGGCACGCCGATTCCGGATAGCAGCTTTCCGCTGCCGGATAAACCCTACGCCTGTCGCGACGAATGGGCCAACTTCATCATCTACTACTCCAGCGGCGCCAGTGGCATCGGCCCGTCGGTCTTCGTGGAAAACCGCAGCGGCTGGCCGGGGCGCATGAGCGATAAGTTGAAGTTCCGCTACTTCTTCACCCTGGACGCCGCGAGCATCAGCGATGTGACCGTCTCCCTGGGCGCGGCTCCGGCCGGCACGACGATTTCCGGCCCCACGCTTTGGGATGCTGCGAACAAGGTGTATTACGTGACGGTGGACATCACCGGTACGCCCACCTATCCCGGCTACGCTTATGGCCCGTCCGGCCCGGAGGTGAGGTTCAACATCAACTCCGCGTCCAATAGCTGGAACAACGCCAACGACTGGTCATTCCAGAATATTGACAATGCCTACAGCGGCGGCTGGGGCTCGCACAAGTACGGCGGCAATATCCCCATGTACGAAGGCCTTGGCAACGTGAAGTTGTGCGGCGGCGAACCGCCGAGCGGCCCTACGGCAACAAACACCCCGACGAATACACCCGTTGCGTCGAACACGCCGACCAATACGCCGGTTGTGACGAATACCCCGACCAACACACCGGTGGCAACGAATACACCGACCAATACACCGGTCGCCTCGAACACGCCAACCAACACGCCGGTTGCGACCAACACCCCAACGAACACACCCATTGCGTCTAATACGCCGACGAATACACCCGTCGCGTCGAACACCCCGACGAATACACCACTCCCCACCAATACGCCGACAAATACACCGGTTGTGACGCCCACACCAACGAACACGCCGGTTCCGGGCGGCAACTTGTGCGCGACGCCGACCGTCATCACCGGCGGCGGATCGTACGCGATCCCGGCGAGCGGCGTGTGTTTCAAGTATGTCAACGCGACCTTCACGCGCGGCGCGATGTGGTCGGTGATGAACGGCTCAAGCTCCACCGTCAGCAACACGGTGAAGTGGTATGGCGGTCGCAATGAAACTGTCACCAACTGCATCAACGATACGCAAGTCCTCAATGGCAACGGCGCGCAGCTTAACAACTTCACCGTGGCGAAAGACTCCGCCAATGCGATGTATGTGACGATCACGACCAACCAAGTCAACACGGTCAGCATGAGTATTCAGAACTGGCAGAATGGAACAGGGTGCTCGGTAGCGCCGACGCCGCAGCCGTAATTACTTGGCCTCACCCCCGGCCCCTTCGCGGAGCACCCTTTAGGGCTCCTGAACACGATCCTTCGACTGCGCGCGGAAAGGCACCGCGCTCCGCTCAGGATACGTGTTCGGGAGAGGGGAGAAATACAAACTGCTCTGCTCCCCCTCTCCTGACGACGGTTTTTGTCGTCAGGAGAGGGGGCCGGGGGGGGAGGCAGGCTACAGTTACAAACTGCGCCTAATTTTTCGTTTTACAGGAGTTTTCTAATCATGCTAAATCTAAAACGCAAAACCATTTTTCTGCCTCTCGCTCTCATCGTGGCAATGATCAGCGGTCTGGGAATTGGCCCGCTTTTCCAGGTCCCGGTCTATGCCGTGGATGGCTGCGCGACGCCGACGGTCATCACGGGCGGCGGCTCGTACACGCTTGTCCTCGGTGACAATTGCTTCAAGTACGTCAACGCGGCCTTCAACCGAGGCGCGATGTGGTCGGTGATGAATGGCTCGGATTCCACCGTGAGCAACGTCGTCAAATGGTATGGCGGGCGGAATGAAACTGTGACTGCTTGTATCAACGACAGCCAGACGCTCAACGGGAACGGCGCGCAGCTCAACAACTTCACTGTCGCCAAGGATTCCGGCAGCGCCATGTACGTCAGTATCACGGCGAACAAAGCCAACACGGTTAGCATGAGCATTCAGAATTGGCAGAACGGTTCGGGCTGCTCCGTCGCGCCCACGCCCATCGGCTCTGGCCCGACCAACACGCCGACGCCCACGAACACGCCTGCGCCGCCCACCAACACTCCGACGTGGACGGCGACACCGACCAACACGCTCGTTGGCCCGACCAATACGCCGACGCCTACCCCGACCAACACACCCATAGTAACGAATACGCCAACCAATACACCGGTGGCGACTAATACCCCAACTAACACGCCGCTGCCTACTAATACGCCGACGGATACGCCGGTTGGCCCAACCAACACGCCGGTAAGCGGCTCGCTTAGAGTGCAACACAAGCAAGCCAGCGCCAGCCCGACCGACGGCGAAATCAAGCCGCACCTGCGCGTCCACAACACCGGCAGCACGAGTGTCGCGCTTAGCACACTGAAGATCCGCTACTGGTACACGCGCGATACGGCTCAGCCACAGACGATCAACTGCGACTATGCCTTCGTCGGTTGCGGCAATGTCACGTTCACGTTTGTTCAGATCACGCCGGTGACCGGGGCGGACTTCTATCTGGAAGTCGGCTTCACTGCCGGAGCCGGCTCGGTGGCGGCCGGTGGGAACAGTGGCGAGATCCAGCCGCGCTTCAATAAGAATGACTGGAGCGCCTACAACGAACTGGATGACTGGTCGTACGCGGCGAACGCGGCCTTTGCCGAGAACAACAAAGTCACGCTCTATCAGAGTGGGGCGCTGGTCTGGGGTTCGGAGCCCGGTGGCGGCACTCCGCTACCCACGAATACGCTGACGAACACGCCGGTGGCGACCAATACACCTACGAATACATCGATTGGCCCGACCAACACACCGACGCCCACTTCGACCTTTACCAATACACCCGTCACACCAGTGGCCACCTCCACTCCGACGAATACGCCCAGCGCCGGGAACCAATCGCCGAACACACCGACGATCACCGAGCCGGGCATCGAAGGCAAGGTGGTCAATCCGGCGGACGTTCACATGGAAACCGGCCCCTTCGCCGATCCCAATCCCGGCCAGCTTCATGCCTGCACCGACTGGGAAATCTGGAACAGCGCACTGACCGAACGCGTCTGGTTCACCAGTTGCATTGGCGGGCTGGAGAAAGTCCACACGCATCTCGGTGATGGTGTGTTTCAAGGCTCGCATGCCGGTCGGACTGACCTGCTGCCGAACACCAACTATGTGCTGCGCGTGCGGCACAAGGATAACAGTGGCGATCCCGCGACGGAGTGGAGCGCCTTTGCCCAGCGCGGCTTCCGCACGTCCGCGGTCAGCATCGGCGATCCTGACAACATGTGGGCCTTCCGCCAGCCGGGCTATGAAATTCAAGTCGCGGCCACCGGCCTACAACTTCCGGTGAACATCGCGTTCATTCCCAATGCCGGAACAGCGCCGAATTCTCCGTATTACTACGTCACCGAGTTATACGGCATCATCAAAGTCGTCACGCGCGATGGCACGGTGCTGGATTACGCCACCGGCTTATTGAATTTCAACCCGACCGGCAACTTCCCCGGCACCGGCGAGCAAGGTCTCACCGGCATCGCCGTCGAACCGACGACCAAAGATGTGTTCGTCGGTGTCCTCTACGAAGTCGCCGGTGGCGCACACTATCCCAAAGTGGTGCGCTTCCATAGCAACGACGGCGGCCTGACGATGGCGACCCAAACGACGATCTTGGACATGGTCGGCGAGCCGCAAGGCCAATCCCATCAAATTTCCAATTTGAGTCTTGGACCAGATGGCAAGTTGTACGTGCACATGGGTGACGGGTTCGACTCCAGCACGGCCCAGAACCTCAGCTCCTTCCGTGGCAAAATTCTGCGCCTGAATTTAGATGGGACCGCGCCCACCGATAATCCACTTTACAACGCCGGCGATGGGATCAACGCGCGCGACTATGTCTATGCCTACGGTTTACGCAATCCCTTTGGCGGCGCGTGGCGCACGGCGGACAACGCGCATTACGAAGTGGAAAACGGGCCGAGTGTAGACCGCTTTGTCAAAGTCGTGGCGAACCGCAATTATCTGTGGGACGGCACCGACGGCAGCATGAGTAACTTTGCGATCTATAACTGGAATCCGGCGCGCGCTCCGGTCAATATCGCTTTCATTCAGTCACAGACTTTTAACGGAAGCGGGTTCCCAACTGAAAAGATGGACCATGCTTTCATCTCTGAGTCGGGTCCGACTTACGCCAGCGGTCCGCAAACGCTCGGCAAGCGGATCGTCGAGTTTGTCTTGGATGCGAGCGGCAACCGCTTAACCGGTCCCACCCCCTTGATCGAGTATACCGGGACGGGGAAGGCCACGGTCGTCGGCTTGGCCGCTGGGCCTGATGGACTCTATTTCAGCGACCTCTACAAAAATCTAAACTTTGTGTCGCCGATTGATCGCGGCGCGAATATCCTGCGCATCCAATTTGTGGGCGTGGTGGACTTCAGCGCCGCTCCCACCAGTTCCGCGACCGCGCCGCTGAATGTGCAGTTCACCAATCTATCCACGGTGCCCTCGCCCACCAGTTGGTTGTGGGAGTTCGGCGATGGCACGACCAGCACGCAACAGAACCCGAGCCATACCTATACGGCGACCGGATCGTACAACGTGCGCTTGACGGTGTCCGGCGCGAGTGGCAACCGCTCGACGCTTAAGTCCGGCTTCATCACGATTGGCGGCTCGGTCAATGGTCTCCGAGGCGAGTACTATGACAATATGGATTTGACCCTCCTCAAAGTGACGCGCACCGATCCCACAGTCAACTTCGATTGGGCCGCCGGCTCACCGGATGTATCCATCGCACCCGATAGCTTCTCTGTGCGTTGGACGGGCTTCGTGCAGCCGCTCTTTTCGCAAACCTACACGTTCTACGCTAACACGGATGACGGCGCGCGGCTCTGGGTCAATGGTGTCCTGCTGGTGGATAAGTGGGTGGATCAGCCCGTGACCGAATGGAGTGGGACGATTGCATTGACTGCCGGACAGAAATACAGCATTAAGTTGGAATATTACGATAACGGCGGTGGAGCATTGGCGAAGCTTTCTTGGTCAAGCCCCAGTCAAGTGAAGCAGATTCTTCCGCAAAGCCAGCTTTTTGTGCAGTAAGCCAGGCAACCCTGCAAAAATCTTTATACACGGATTGCACCGAAAAGGCGGATGGCACGGATACTTAAAAATCCGTGTTATCCGTCAAATCGGTGCAATCCCTGTACAAAAGAAGCCCTCGACTATCTTTCGACTATCTTGAGCCTTTATCCCCCAAGTCTTTTCATATACTTACCTGCATGATTGTCATTCCCGCGCAAGCGGGAATCCATGTCTTAAGCGCTCGATTCCCGTCTTCACGGGAATGACGTCTTTCATTACTGATAGCCCCCTAAGGAGTCCCTTCCATGATCGTCTCCCGCAAAAGCCCGAAACACGTTCAAGCAATCCTTTATTTTTTCCTGATGACAGCCATGCTCCTGGCGCTCGCCTTCGGCGGGCCGCTGGCAATCGCGCAGGCGCCGGACACGGTCAACGTCCCGAACGTCGCCACCGCGCCGACGATAGACGGTGCGCTGAATGAAACCAGTTGGAGCCTGGCGACAAGCGTGGCGAAGACGACGATCGGAACTCCCAATAACACCGTCACCTTTGGCGTGTTGTGGAACAGCACGAATCTCTATGTGGGTGTGCGCATCTTGGATGCGAATCTATTCAACGACTCGGCCAACACGTGGGAAGATGACAGCGTCGAAATCTACATTGATGCGAATCACAATCATGGCACGGTGTACGACTCTTTCGACCGGCAGTTCACCAAGGGCTATAACGATGGCGGGCTGGCGGGCACGGGCAGCCAGACGGGCGTGGTACATGCCTGGAGTGCCATCAGTGGTGGTTACAGCGTCGAGCTCGCGATTCCATGGAGTAACTTAGGCGTGACGCCAACCGCCGGGATGACGATCGGTTTTGATGTGGGTTACAACGACGACGATAACGGCGGCACGCGCGACTCACAGGCGGTGTGGTGGGGGACCATCAACAACTACAACAACACCTCTGCTTTTGGCCACGCACTGCTACAAGCGGCGGGTGGCCCGACGAATACCCCAACGAACACCCCTGTGCCGCCGACGAGCACATTCACAAATACACCGCCTGGCCCAACGAACACCCCAACAAATACTTTGGTGCCGACGAACACCCCAACCAACACGCCTATCGGCCCGACCAACACCCCAACGAATACACCCGTTGGCCCAACCAATACGCCGACAAACACGCTTCCACCGACGAATACCCCAACCAACACACCGGCCTCCGGCCAAGCGCCTTTCGGCGGGACGGCGTGGGCGATCCCCGGCACCATCCAGGCGGAGAACTTCGATACCGGCGGTGAAGGCATCGCCTATCATGATCTTGAAACCGCGAACCAAGGCGGGCAATACCGGACGACCGAGGGAGTGGATATCGAGGCGACGACCGATACCGGCGGCGGTTACAATGTCGGTTGGATCAGGACTGACGAATGGATAGAGTACACCGTCAACGTCGCGACCGCCGGAAGTTACACGCTGGTCGCACGCGTGGCGTCCGGCGTCGGCACCGGCAGCTTCCATGTCGAGTTCGACGGCGTAGATAAGACCGGCGTCGTGGCGGTGGCGAGTACCGGCGGCTGGCAGACGTGGGTTAATCTCTCGCGCACGGTGAGTCTCAACGCCGGGCAGCAGGTCATGCGCATTTACTTCAATAACTTGGAATTCAATCTCAACTACCTGACTTTCACTGCGGGCGCGACGGCGACTCCGACGAATACGCTCGTTGGCCCGACGCCTACCCCCACCAACACGTCTGGCGCTAATCAACCACCTAATACACCGATCATCAACGAGCCGAACATCCCGGGCAAGATCGTCAACCCGGCGGATGTGCACATGGAGACCGCGCCGTTCTCCGATCCCAATCCCGGCCAGATGCATGTCTGCACCGACTGGGAAATTTGGAATAGTGCGGTGACCGAGCGCGTCTGGTTCACGAGCTGCATCGGCGGGCTGGAAAAAGTCCACACACATCTGGGGGATGGTGTCTTTCAAGGCTCACATGCGGGCCGCACGGATTTGCTGCCAAATACCAATTATGTGCTGCGCGTGCGCCACAAAGACAACAGCGGCCAGCCCGCCACCGAATGGAGCGCGTTTGCCCAGCGCGGCTTTGTCACGTCCGCGGTGAGCATCGGCGATCCGGATAACTTGTGGGCCTTACGCCAGCCAGGCTATGAACTTCAGGTCGTCGCGACCGGCTTCCAGTTGCCGGTCAACATCGCTTTCGTGCCCAATCCCGGAACCCAGCCGAACTCGCCGCTATACTATGTCACCGAGCTGTATGGCATCGTCAAAGTGGTCACGCGCGATGGCACGGTGCGAGATTATGCGACCGGTCTGTTGAACTTCAATCCCACCGGCAACTTCCCCGGCACCGGTGAGCAAGGGCTGACCGGCATCGTCGTTGAGCCGACGACTAAGGATGTGTTTGTGGGCTTTCTTTATGAAGTGGCCGGTGGCGCGCACTATCCCAAGGTCGTGCGCTTCCATAGCAATGATGGCGGCCTGACGATGGCGACCCAAACGACGATCTTGGACATGGTCGGCGAGACGCAAGGCCAATCCCATCAAATTTCCAATTTGAGCTTCGGGCCGGACGGTAAGCTGTATGTGCATATGGGTGACGGGTTCGACGCCACCCAGGGCCAAAATCTCAACTCTTTCCGCGGCAAGATTTTGCGCGTGAACTTGGATGGCACCGCGCCCACCGACAACCCGCTCTACAACGCCGGCGATGGAATCAACGCCCGCGACTATATCTATGCCTACGGTTTCCGCAATCCTTTCGGCGGCGCGTGGCGCGCGGCAGACAATGCGCATTACGAAGTCGAAAACGGCCCGAGTGTAGACCGCTTTGCCAAGGTCGTCGCGAATCGCAATTACCTGTATAACGGCACGGATGCCAGTATGAGTAATTTTGCGCTGTATCAATGGAATCCCTCCCGCGCGCCGGTGAACGCGGCCTTCGTCCAAACCTCGACGTTCGGGGGGAGTGGCTTCCCAGCGAACAAGATGGATCACGTCTATGTCTCTGAATCCGGCCCCACTTACGCGAGCGGCCCACAAACGTTAGGCAAGCGGATTGTGGAGTTCGTCTTGGATGCGAGCGGCAACTTGGTCAGTGGCCCGACCCCGTTGATCGAATACACCGGGGTCGGCAAGTCCACGGTCGTGGCGCTGGCGGCCGGCGCGGATGGACTGTATTTCAGTGACTTGTACAAAGATCAGAATTTCGTCTCACCGATTGATCGTGGCGCGAATATTCTGCGCGTCCAATTTGTGGGCGTGGTGGACTTCAGCGCCACCCCCACTTCTGGAACGGCGCCCTTGAATGTGCAGTTCACTAATCTCTCAACCGTGCCCTCGCCCACCAGTTGGTTGTGGGAGTTCGGCGATAATACGACGAGCACCCAGCAGAACCCGAGCCATACGTATACGGCGAACGGGTCCTACAATGTGCGTCTGACGGTGACTGGCGCCAGCGGTAGCCGCTCGACGCTTAAATCCGGTTTCATTACTGTCGGCCCGTAAGCGTCAAAGGGGCTGGAGCGATGTGCGCCGCACCTTCAAAGTGCGGCGCACGTCGCTCCGCCTCGACCTCCATGCAAAAACAAAAACTCTCTTCCGGGCGGGTGCTCGCCTCGCTGATCCTGATGGTCATGTGGCTCTCAGCGTGCGCGCCCATCCAAACGCCGGTGCCCTCTCCCCAACCCTCGGCGACGGAAATGAGGGTGAGTGAGTCCACTTCCACCGCACTGGTCAGCGCGAGTAGTTCGCCCTCCGCCTCGCCTTTACCTAGCGCAACAAATACACTCGTCATTCAGACAGCTATGCCAACCGCCGACTCAACTTCGGCGGCGCTCACTGAAGCGCCCACCGCTTCTAGCAGCCCACCTGCTTCCACAACCTCAGTGACTCCAATCCCCACCCGAACATTCACTCCCTTGCCTCCACCGACTCTGTCCTCGCCTCCTGGCATTGGTGGCTCAGCGGTCGGGTTTATCTTTTTAGGCTCAAAGACCGATTGGGGATATAACCAGGCCGCCTATAACGGCAGCCTCGCGGTAGAGCAGGAATTTGCGGGCACGCTGACTGTCCTGCGCGCCGAAAACGTTGCGCCGGAAAATGCCGAGCAGATTATGGAAGAGATGATCGGCAAGGGCGCGCGCATTCTTTTTCTGACAGCTTATGAGTATCTCGACCCGGCGCTGCCGGTTGCCCGACGCCATCCGGAGGTTGCCTTCTTGCATCAAGGCGGTGCGAGCATTGCCTCCAATCTGGGTTCGTACTTTGGCAACATGTGGGAAGCAATGTATTTATCCGGCATCGTCGCGGGTAAGTTGACGACGAACAATCGCCTGGGATTTGTTGCGGCGTTCCCCATTCCGCCGGTGTTGCTTAATATCAACGCGTTTACGTTGGGCGCGCGCTCGGTCAACCCTCAGGCGATGACCTATGTACGCTTCACCCAAAGTTGGTGCGACTCACAAAGTCAGCAAGAGGCAACCTTCGCGTTGCTGGATGTGGGCACCAGTGTGATGGCTCAACATCAGGACTGTACCCGGACGGTTATCGAGTGGAGTGAGCGGAACGCGGTGATGTCCATCGGCTACAACTTCGATGCGGCTTCGCTCGCACCGAAGCGCTGGCTGACTGGCGCGGTGTGGAAGTGGGAGACACGCTATCCGGAAATGGTCGAGGCGATCAATGCCGGGCAGTGGAATACAGGCCCATACAACGGCAAGTATCGAGCTGGTTTAAAAGAGGGGCTGATTGACTTGGCGTCTTTTGGGGCTTCAGTGCCCGCCGAAGTCAAAACGCTCGTACTGCAGAAGAAGCAAGCCCTCATCAACGGACAGCTTTATCCTTTTGAAGGCCCGATCAAAGATCAGAGCGGCGCAGTGCGCATCCCGGCTGGCACTCGCCCGTCCGTGGAAGAACTGGAAGGAATGGATTATCTGGTGGAGGGGGTGGTGGGAGAAATTCAGTAAACAAGGACAAAGGCCAAGGGCAAAGGACCAAGGATCAACTCCCAAATCCCAAAGACCAAATCCTAAAGGTAAGGTGCAAGGGACAAGGCCCAAGGCTCAAGGACAAAGGGCCAAATCAGAAATCAACAATCAGCAATCAACAATTTTCAGCCGCCAGCCCCTATTCTTCCAAATCCCAAATCCTCACTGTCTGATCGCTTCCTCCAGTTACTAGATAACGACCTTCGGGGGTGAAGGCCAGAACCCAAATCGGCTGCGTATGGCCGCGTAAGACAATCGGATTTTTGGAAGGATCGGGAGCCGTCAAGTCCCACAGCCGGGCCGTCGCATCCGCGCTGGCGGTGACCAGCCAATGACCATCCGAGCTGAATGCCAACGTGTTCAAGCTCCGCTCATGTCCACGCAAGACAATTGCTTCAGCCGTCGGGTCCGCCTTGGTCAAATCCCACAGCCGGGCCGTTTGATCTAAGCTGGCAGTTGCCAGCCAACGGTTATCACGGCTGAATGCTACGGCGGTAATGTGATCGGTGTGTCCGGTAAAAACTTGTGGAGTGGCTAAGGGATCAATCACGTTCAAATCCCAGAGTCCAGCTGTTTTATCATTGCTCCCGGTTGCCAGCCAATGCGAGTCTGTGCTCAAGGCGACACTTGTGACGTAATCTTGATGTCCGCGAAATGTGCGAGGATAGGCTGCTGGATCGCCAGCATTCAAATCCCACAGGCGCGCTGTCGTATCCCAGTTGCCGGTAGCCAGCCAATGGTTGTCCACGCTGAGCGCGATCGAAGAAACAAACCACTCGTGACCCTTCAGAATAATCGGGTTCGCTGCCGGATCAGCCGCCTTTAAATTCCATAACCGAGCGGTGGTGTCTCGGCTCGCGGTGACCAGCCAATGACCATCCGGCGTGACGGCGACCGCCGAAATGGAATCTTCATGGCCGGGCAAGCTAATTGGATTGGCGCTCGGGTCGGCGGCGGTCAGGTCCCACAAGCGAGCGGTATTATCCGGCCAGCCGCTGCCGGTGATGGCCCAATGACCGTCCGGCGTGAAGGCCACGGCGAAGACCGAGCCGGTGTGACCGCGCAACACAATCGAACTGGCGGCCGGGTCGGCAGTGGTCAGGTTCCACAAGCGGGCCGTTTTATCATCACTGCCGGTCAGCAGCCAACGGCCGTCGGCGCTGATGGCCGCCGCCCAAATCGTGTTCTCATGGCCGTTGAGGACGCGAGAAGTTTCAGGACGTTCCAACCCTTTCCGGCCAAATAAGAAAATGGCGGCCAGCGTTACGACGATGACGATAATTAAGAGTAAGCTAAAAGCCAGAGCGCGAAGGTTATTTGAGCGATGCATGAGGCCTCAAGTTTCTGAAGTTAGATTCCGTTAGTGGCACCATTCTATCATCGGAGGTCTGGGAACTAAAGGAACTTGAAGAACCGGAAACTCAAGGAACTGAGGGAACTTGAAGAATGAAGATAAGTTCCTTCAGTTCCTTCGAGTTCCCTCAGTTCCTTTCTTTCTTTCCTTCAGTTCCCCCGAGTTCCCTCAGTTCCCTATCTTTTCCTCTCCTCTTGTTCCCCGTTCCCTTCACCACTATACTGGCTCACGTTACAGAGATTCGGCGGAGGGCCTAAACGGTATGAATGCTATCGGGAATCCTCCCGGTCGCAGCGGGGCGCGGCCAACGATTGGCGTGCTCATTGATTGGATTGAGGGCAAATATCATTCCGCCGTTTGCGCGGGCATTGAAGCCGCCGCGCGAGCCGCGGGCGCAAACCTCATCTACTTCCCCGGTGGGTCGCTCAAACCCCCTCGACTGTTTGAAGCGCAGCGCAACGTCCTCTATGATTTTGTCAGCCCGACGAACGTGGACGGGTTGGTGTTGATGTCCGGCCCGTTGAGCAATTACATTTCCCCTTTGGAGTTCGCCGACTTCTACACCTGCTATCGAGCGCTGCCGATGGTGAGCATTGCCTTGGCCCTCGAGGGTTTGCCGAGCGTGTTGGTAGACAACGCCGCCGGTATGCGTCAATTGCTAAATCACTTAATAGAATTTCATGGCTACCGCCGGCTGGCCTTCATTCAAGGACCGCCGGGCAATGCGGATGCCGAGCAGCGCTATCGGATTTATACCGAGGTCTTAGCGGAGCATGGCCTCGCGCTCAATCCGGATTTAGTCGTCCCCGGCTATCTGACGCGGGCGGGGGCGCTCGAAGCAATGCAAAGGCTATTGCAAAACTACCCGGATGCCTTTGAAGCCGTGGTGGCGGTCAACGATGAAATGGCGATTGGTGTTTTAGAAGCGCTGCAATTGCGTGACCGGCGGGTCCCGGAGCAAATGGCCGTCGTGGGTTTTGATGATATTAAAGATGCTCGCTTCGTCACGCCCTCGCTGACGACGATGCGGCAGCCGCTCTATCAGCAGGGGTGGCAAGCGATGGAGTCGCTGCTGGCCGTGTTACGCGGCGAGCAAGTCCCGGATCAAGTGACGTTAGCGACCACCCTGGTTATCCGGCGCTCGTGCGGTTGTTCTGATCCCGCTCCGGTGGCCGACCCGTCGGAAGCGGCGCCTCAGGATCGAATCTACTGGGAATTGCAATCGGAACGCCAAACGCCGGAGATCTTGCATGAAGTGGGTCAGGTCCTTATCACTGCCTTTGAGATGGAGCACTTGAAGTCCGTCATCCATCGGGAACTGCGCGGGCTGGGAATCAAACGCTGCCACTTGGCGATGTATACCGGGCAGGGCGCTCCCACCGAATGGGCTCGGCTCATCCTGGCCTATGATGAAAGTGGCCGGCTCGCCGTGGAGGCGGATCTGCCTCCCTTCCTCTCCCGCGCCTTAGCGCCGCCGGGTTGGTTGCCTGCCGACCGGTATACTTTGATTCTCGAGGCGCTGTACTTTGGGGAAGAACAATTCGGCTTTGCGCTATTTGAGGCCGGTCCCTCCGAGGGCCTCATCTACGAAGTTTTGAGTGTTCAAATCAGCAGCGCCTTGAAGGGCGCGCTGTTGGTCCAGCAAGTTCAAAATCACGCCGCGACATTGGAGACCGAAGTGGCCGCCCGCACATTGGAACTGACCCTGGCTAACGAACAACTGCAACGCGAGATTGTCGAACGCAAACGGGCTGAAGCCGAATTGGCGCACCAGGCTCAGAAACTGGCTGAAACGCAAAATCGGTTGGCGGAAGTTCGAGAGATGGAGCAGTTGCGCATGGCGCAGGACTTGCATGATGGCGCGGTGCAGCAGTTAATCGGCATTAGCTATGAAGTCGAAACCCTCCGGCGCTGGGCCGGCGACCATTTGCCCGCCGGGCCGCGCGTGGCCGAGTTGGATGAGGCCTTGCAGCACACGCGGCAGCAACTGCTGGAGGTCTCCAAGCAACTGCGTGGGCTGATTAGCGAACTGCGACCCACCGGCCTTAAAGAATTGGGCTTGCTGCAAGCGTTGGAGGGGTACGTGAGTCACTTGGAGCGCGACCTGAACGCGGAAGCACCGACGATTCTGCTTGATCTGCCGGCGGCGCTGCCTCCGCTGCCGGAGGTTGCGGCGATCTGTATTTTTCGCGTGGCGCAGGAAGCGCTGCGTAATTCACTGCAGCACGCTGGCGCCCAGCGGATTACCGCCCACCTGAGGTGTTCCCCGCGCGAAGTTGTTTTTAGCGTGAGCGACGACGGTTCAGGATTTCGGATGCCGACGCATTTTAGTGAGTTAACGCAGGACAACCATTTTGGCTTGGCGGGCATTGCCGAACGCGTCGCCTGGAGCGGGGGGCAGCTCGTGATTCGCTCTGAAGAGGGGCATGGGACGGATGTGAGCGTAACGCTTCCTTTGAGTAATCATGACAAGGTGAGGAGTGATGGGGTGAAGGGGTGAGTGGGTGATGGGGTGATTGTTGTGGAAGAGATCACCCCTTCACCCTGCCACCCCCTCACCCCATCATATTTCAATGACAGACACGATTCGCATCCTACTCGCTGACGATCACCCTCTCGTGCGCGCCGGTATCCGGGCGACGCTGGGCGTGGAAAAAGGACTCAGCCTCGTAGGGGAAGCGACGAACGGTCACGAGGTTGAGCCGCTGTGCCAGGAACTTAAACCGGATGTGCTGTTGCTTGATCTGAATATGCCGGGGCCTTCCTCCGTAGATATAGCCGCCAGTTTGCTAAAGAATTGTCCGGAAGTAAAAGTGCTGGTGTTGACGGCTTACGACGACGAAATTTATCTCCGGAGCGTCGTCGCCGCTGGGGCGGTGGGCTATGTGCTTAAAGATGAAGCCCCGGAGGCGCTGGTTCGGGCGATCCAAACAGTGGTGAAGGGGGATACCTGGTTCAGCCGGCCCATTTTGGAGAAACTGGTCCGTGATCGGGGCAGGCCGGTTGCCGAAAAAGCGGAAGCCTTGAATGAGCGGGAACGACAACTGCTAAAAATGATCGCGCAGGGCTGGGACAATGCCCGCCTCGCCTCCGAGCTTAATTTGGCAGAACAGACCGTGCGGAATTACGTCAGTCGCCTGTATGTTAAATTGGGCGTCAGCTCACGCGCCGAAGCCATCGTCTGGGCGCATGAACACTTGCACCCGCCTCATTAATCGTGCTCTCACCTCTTCTAAAAGAGTATCTAAATACTTTCAGAAAAGTACACCGAAGCCTATCGCCCAGGTGCTACTTGTGTTAACGTCTCTATTTAGCGTTCCCGTTCATTTGAAGGTCGCCGACTAACAAGAGAAACCCGGTTTCTGGTTGAGGAAGCCCGAAGCACCTTACAGGATAGAAACCGGGTTTCTTGATGATCTCTTTTTGTCGGAAAAGTTGTCCGAATAAAGTATCCCCGTACTCTCCAGGAGAGTATTCACGTACTCTGGAGAGCGCCCGAACTAAAAAGACACAGGAAAGTTGCCCTAAATGTATGAGAAATGGTCACTGTGGTGCGAGACCTTTAGGGCTGGATGTAATACGATTAGCATGGTCCAAAGCCGCAGGTTCCCTCAGATTCTAACCATCACAAGGAGACGAAACAATGAATAGTCGAAGCACCGCAAGGAAATGGGCCCGTAGCTGGCCGATGGTCATACTGGTGATTCCCTTGATCGCCTTAGCCGTCGGGATTTCACCCACCGCGCCGCAGTCCACCGTCAATGCGGCCGGGACAGGCTACTGGCACACCAGTGGCAACAAGATTCTGGATGCGAACAATCAACAAGTCCACATCGCCGGTATCAACTGGTTCGGCTTTGAAACGGCCAACTACGCCCCCCACGGCTTGTGGGGCCGCGACTACAAGGACATGCTCAACCAGATCAAAGCCTTGGGCTATAACACCATCCGCTTGCCTTATTCAACGCAACTCTTTGATGCGGGTAGCACCCCCAACAGCATCAGCGCTTGGTGCTCGTCCTGGTACCAGAACCCGCACCCGGGCGATAACTCGTGCAACCAAGATCTTCAGGGTCTAACTACCGGCCTGCAGGTCATGGACAAGATCATCGCCTATGGCGGCTCCATCGGTTTGCGCTTTATCTTGGATCGCCATCGCCCAGACTCTGGCGGTCAATCCGCGTTGTGGTACACCGCGGCCTATTCCGAGGCGCGCTGGATTGCGGATTGGCAAATGCTCGCCCAGCGCTACGCTGGTAACACGGCCGTTGTTGGCGCAGACCTGCACAATGAACCACACCACATTCAGGGGAATATCCCCGCGAGTGCTTGCTGGGGCTGCGGCAACAACGCTACGGACTGGCGGTTGGCCGCCCAACGCGCGGGCAACGCCATCCTCGCGGTCAATTCCAATTGGCTGATCGTCGTCGAAGGCGTGGACTGCTATGGTCCGGGCGGCGTCACCGAACCAAGTCAAGGCGCCCAATGCACCTGGTGGGGCGGCATGCTCACCGGCGCGGCGGCATTCCCCGTCACCCTGAACGTCGCCAACCGCGTCGTCTACTCTCCACACGAATATGACAACGGCGTCTTCAATCAAACGTGGTTCAGCGATCCGAACTTCCCCAACAACATGCCCGCACTCTGGGATCAGTGGTGGGGCTATCTGCATAACAGCAACACCGCGCCCATCATGGTCGGCGAGTTTGGCTCACTGTTGAATGATCCTAAAGATGGTCAGTGGTTATCCACGCTCATGAGCTACATCGGCACTGGCGCGAATGGAAAGAACTTTACCTTCTGGTGCTTGAACCCGAACTCCGGCGACACCGGCGGCATCCTGCTGGATGACTGGATCACGGTCAACACGACGAAGCACGGTTATCTGTCTCCTTACTTCTTCCCGTTGGATGGTGGTGGCGGAACTCCGCAGCCGACGAACACCCCGACGAATACGCCGGCGGTGACTAACACCCCGACCAATACCCCAGTCGCGTCGAATACGCCCACCAATACACCGGTGCCGACGAACACACCCACGAATACGCCCATCGGTCCAACGAATACCCCGACGAACACGCCGGTTGGCCCGACGCCCACACGCACCAATACCCCGGTGCCGACGAACACACCTACGAATACGCCCGTCGGCCCAACGAACACCCCGACGAACACGCCGGGCGCCTCCAGCCTGAAGGCGCAGTATAAGAATGGCGGCGGCTCCGCTTCCGACAATGAAGTTCGGCCGCACTTCCAAATCGTCAACACCGGCGGCAGCAGCGTTCCGCTCAGCGAGTTGAAGCTGCGCTACTGGTACACCATTGACACCAGCCAACCGCAGACCTCTTACTGCGACTATGCGCTCCTCAACTGCTCGAATATCACGCGTGCCTTTGTCGTGGTTAGCCCGCCGCGCACGAATGCGGACTACTATCTTGAAATTGGCTTCACTGCTGGGGCTGGAAGCGTCGCCGCCGGTGGAAACACGGGTGAAATCCAGGGCCGCTTCAACAAGAATGATTGGAGCAGCTACAACGAGTTGAACGACTACTCGTACGGCACGAATACATCGTATGCCGACTCGACCAAGGTGACACTCTACCGGAACGGTAGTCTGGTCTGGGGGACGGAACCTTAGTGAAGGACAGACCTTTAGGATCTCGCGCAGCGGACCCTAAAGGTCTTGAGCCAGATTAGGAGTAACCAGGGATGTGGACTGTCTCAAGTGCAGATCCACATCCCTGGTTTGTTTTCTGGGAAAGTATGCATTCCTCATAAAGCTGGGCGATTTTGTGCGAGAAATGGTCACTGACGTGCGAGACAGGGGGGGAGGGGTGTGCTACTTTAGCAGAAGTGTAAACTGGTCCAAGTGTTTAGGAACAACCCATTTATCTCGTGCCTCTACGTATAAAAGGAGAATAAAGATGAGCCGACGAAAGCTCCATTTCATCTTCGCGCAAGGGGGACTGGCTTTCGTGGCGATCAGCCTGTTTATCTCGATGGGGATGGGGTTGCCAGGCACAGCTGTGGCTGCGGGCAAGCCGCCGACGGCGACGCCCGGAAGTGGGCCAACCGCGACACCCCCGCCGGCTTTCTCCGCGAACTATGGGGAAGCCTTGCAGAAGGCGATCTTCTTTTATGAAGCGCAACGCTCGGGCGCTTTGCCGCCTACCAATCGGGTGATATGGCGTGGCAATTCCGGTATGACTGACGGAGCGGATGTAGGCAAAGACCTGACCGGCGGTTGGTACGATGCCGGCGATCACGTCAAGTTCGGCTTTCCTATGGCCGCCTCAACCACCATGCTCGCCTGGAGCGTGGTCGAATATCAAACAGCCTATCAGAACGCGGGGCAGTTGGATGAGGTTCGGGACAATATCAAATGGGCTGCAGATTATTTTGTCAAAGCCCACACCGCGCCGAACGAGCTCTACGGCCAGGTGGGGCAGGGTTCGGCGGATCATGGTTGGTGGGGTCCGGCGGAAGTGATGCAGATGGCGCGGCCCGCGTACAAAATCACGGCGACTTGCCCCGGGTCCGACTTGGCTGGAGAAACGGCGGC
>Ga0209382_10001617_pt1 | contig 34984 bp, 30 predicted proteins | sample SoiMetdeltSBSDD5_FD_187599 | JGI IMG/M metagenome (GOLD analysis project Ga0209382, IMG submission 187599) | Bulk soil microbial communities from a Populus tree surrounding site in Tennessee, USA - Soil MetaG P. deltoides SBSDD5 (SPAdes) (version 2) | ecosystem: Environmental > Terrestrial >... | reverse complement strand
AGACCAGCACCGCCAGCTGCCGCACTCGCGTGCCGAGTTCTACCAGGAGGCCACCGACTACCTTCTGCGCAAGCTGAAGGACAGCCGCAACCGTTTCGATGCCCGGGTCAAAAAGGCCGTCCTGCAACGGCTCGCGCTGGCTTGCATGGAGGCACCGCCCGGGGCCGCCGACCGCATGACGCTGCCCTACAGGTCGGTGATGGACATCGTGGCGCAGACACTGCCGGAGCTGCGTGAGGCGGCAACGGACGCCAAGGCGATCCTGGCCGAGATCGTGGAGCGAAGCGGCCTGCTGCTGGCGGTGGACGGCGGGGAACGCTACCAGTTCGCCCACCTGACCCTGCAAGAGTTCCTGGTGGCGTGCGGGCTGAAAGGCACACCGCAGGCGCTGATCGACCGCTACCGGTCCGACCCCACACGGTGGCGGGAGTGCGCCAAACTCTGGTGCGGCGTGACCGAGGACGACTGCACCGAAATCATCAAAGTGGTGTATGGGATCGAGCCCGCCCTTGGCCTCGAGTGCCTTGCGGACGCCCGCAGGCTTGACGATGGGCTGGCCGACCAGATCGTCTCCGAAACGATGTCCCGATTGGACAGTCCTGAGGTCGTCGACGCCTTCGGCGTGGTCGCGGCCGATCCGAGGCCGCGCGGCAGCGCCGTTTACGCGCAACTCGTGACGCTCGCCCGGTCGGGCAGTACGGGCGCGGTGGAGGCCCTCGCCGCCACCAACACCGTGAAGGCATGCACGGTCATCGCCGAAATGGCCGCTGACCGTTCAGAGGCACGCGATGCGTTGGTACGCATGGGGGATCTCGCGGTCGATGCACTCTCCGCAGCGGCGCGCAAGGGAAAGGCATGGGCGGTGGACGGCCTCGCCAAGCTGGCCACGCCCGCCGCGATGGAAGGGCTCATCGAGATGCTCGGGTCCCCCGAGGCGGTCAGATCGGCTTGGCACCTTGCCTCGCTCATGCGGGACGGCGACGCTCTGGATACGATGCGCTCGGCACCGGTGCCGGCCGGCGGCGGCGGCCGGACGTGGTACTGGGAACCTTTCCGTTCGCCGAATGACGGCGGGCTCGCGGTGATCGTCAGCCGGATCGGTGGCCTACTGAGCCAGCCCAAGGCGGAGGACCATCTGCCGGAAGGCCTGGGACCGCTCGATCCCCGGATCGGCATCCCGCTCTGGATAGAAGTGCCCGACCGCGAACCGCTGGATGAGATCGACGCCTCACCGGAAGTGAACGAGGCGCTGGCGGCGTTGCGAGCCAAGGAAGTCGAGAAGCTGACGTACGACACCTACCTGAAACTGACCGCCCGAACCGCAGCGGGACTCGAGCATCTCGATGTCGCGTTGGGCCGGCGCTTCCTGCCCGATGGCCGTGCGGCACGGCTGCTGGACCAACTCGACCCCGCGATCGCCCTGCCGCTGCTGCGGATCTTGTCCTCGAGTGCCGTCACCAAGCAGCGGTGGCTCGAGGCGCGCCGCCAGGCGGACGACAGGTACTCATTCGATGGCAGCTGGCATCACCGGTTGGCCTTCGGCGGCTTTGTCGCGGTGCTACTGGTCGCGATGGCTTGGTCGGCAGGGGCGGTGAGCGGATGGTTCAGCTCCTGGGGTCCGGCCTGGCTAGGCTGGGCGACCCTCGGCATCACGGCCATTGCGCTGTTCATGCTCGTGCGGCCGCTGGAAGCGCATGACGATAGCGAAAGTCTCTTCTTCGCCAGCATCGGACTCCTGGTGCTCGCCTTCGAGATCCGAGACGATCCCCTGGACAGCGAATTGTGGGCGGTCGCCGCCGCGGGCACCGCCCTACCACTATCGGTCTTCGTGACGTTGATGAACCATCAGCTGCACGTCGGTTGGTGGGTGGCGGCCGCGAGCATCCTCGTCCCGGCCGCCATAGTGGGGCTCATTGTGGCGTTGGGACTTCGCAAGGACCGCCTGTCGCACAACCCGCTACGAGACCTGGTGGCTCAGGTGGCTCAGGGCGCCGGTGCCCAGTAACCCCAGTCCAGGGTGTAGATGGTCGCCTTGAACTCGCTTCCTTCGCCGACCGTGTTCTTGGCGGAGATGGTCACGGCGGCGAGGGCGCGCCTGGAGCTCGTCGGCGAGGCCGCTGGCGGCCAGCTCTGTGCCGGCCTCCAAACCCAGCAGGGCAAGGGCCCGCGAACCGGTCTTGCTTGCCCGCAGCCGGTCACCGATCAAAGTCGTGACGGTGTCGGTCACGCCTGCCGCGAGCCGTTCCGCAAGGGCGGCCGCCGCGGCTTCGGCGAGCTCGTCAATATTCATGTCCATCCCCATGCAACCCCGGTGGAAGGATGCTAGCGCGTGAGGATGGATAGATCCGTGAGGCCAATGCCCGCAAGGGTTTCGCGCAGGGTCACGCGCGGGCGGGGGATCAGTGGAACGTGGTGCGGGATGGCCAAAACCATCGCGCCCGCGGCCAGGGCAGACGCGATGCCGGTTGGTGAGTCTTCGATGGCGATGCAGCGGCTGATGTCCACGCCCAGCAGGCGCGCCGCCGTCTCGTACGGCTCCGGGTGCGGCTTGGTGTGCGTCACCTCGTCGCCGCAGACCAGCACGTCGAAGTTGTGCCGGCCCGCCGTTCGCACTGCCACGTCGACGAGCCTGCGCTGGGTGGCGGTCACCAGCGCGGTCGGCACCCCGGCGGCCCGCACCTCGTGCAGCAGCTCGCGTGCGCCGGGGCGCCAAACGAGCGACGTCTCGAACAGCTGCCCCACCCGATCGTTGATCCAGGCCGCGCTGGCCGGGCCGTCGCGCCACGGCTGGCCGATGCCGTGGTGCAACAGCTGCATCGAGTCGTACATGGAGGTGCCGACCATCGCCAGCCGGGTCTCGTCGGGTACCACCGCGCCGTAGGACGCCGCCAGCTCCTTGATGGCGACGTCCCACAACACCTCGCTGTCGAACAGGGTGCCGTCCATGTCGAACAGGACGGCCTGCGGTGCGCCGTTCACTTGGCGTTGAAGTATGACGCTTCGGGGTGGTGCACCACGATGGCGTCGGTTGCTTGTTCGGGGTGCAGCTGGTACTCCTCGCTGAGCTCCACGCCGATGCGTGAGGCGTCCAGCAGGTCGACGATTTTCGCCCTGTCCTCAAGTTCCGGGCAGGCCGGGTACCCGAACGAGTAACGGCAGCCCCGATAGTCCGTGCGCAGGATGCCCGCCAGATCGGCCGGGTCGTCGGCGGAGACGGGCCGGCCGCCGGGCAGGATCAGCTCGTCGCGCACGCGCCGGTGCCAGTGCTCGGCCAGGGCCTCGGTCAGCTGCACCGAAAGCCCGTGCACCTCAAGGTAATCCCGATAATTGTTGCCGGCGAACAGCTTCGCGGCGAACTCGCTGATCGGATGCCCGACCGTGACCAGCTGGAAGGCGACAACATCCTCATCCGAGCGGAAGAAGTCGGCCAGGCACAGGCGGCGTTCGGCGCGCTGGCGCGGGAAGGTGAAGCGCACCTCGCGGTCGCCGTCGAGCACGATCAGGTCGTTGCCCTGCGAGCGGGCCGGGAAGTACCCGTACACCACCGCGGCTTCCAGAAGCTGATCGGTGGCGAAGCGGTCCAGCCAGTAACGCAGCCGCGGCCGGCCCTCGGTCTCCACAAGCTCCTCATAGGACGGTCCGGTGCCGCCACGCGAACCCCGCAACCCCCACTGCCCAAGGAAAAGCGCCCGCTCGTCGAGCATCGACGCGTAGTTGGCAAGCGGGATGCCCTTGACGACCCGGGTGCCGAAGAACGGCGCGGTGGGCACGGGGGCATCGGCCGCGACATCGGAGCGCACCGAGTCGTCGTCCAGGGAAGGCAGAGAATCCAATCTGGACGATCGCGTCTGGAAACGGCGGGAACGGCGCTGCGCCAAAGCCTTCTCCCGATCGGGATCGAGCACGGCGGTGCCCATGCGCTTGGCAGCCATCACCCGGTCCATCAGCGACAGCCCCTCGAACGCGTCGCGGGCATAGTGCACCTCGCCACCGGCGAACAGCTCCCGCAGATCATCCTCCACATAGGAGCGAGTCAGCGCGGCCCCACCCAGCAGCACCGGCCAGCGGCCGTGCATGCCGCGCGCCATCATCTCGGCCAGGTTCTCCTTCATGATGACGGTGCTCTTGACCAGCAGCCCGGACATGCCGATCACGTCGGCGTCGTGCTGCTCGGCCGCGTCGAGGATCGCGTTGATCGGCTGCTTGATGCCGACGTTGACGACCGTGTAACCGTTGTTGGACAGGATGATGTCGACAAGGTTCTTCCCGATGTCGTGCACGTCACCCTTCACCGTGGCCAGCACGATCGTGCCCTTGCCCACCGCGTCGGCCTTTTCCATGTGCGGTTCGAGATAGGCCACGGCCGTCTTCATCACCTCGGCGGACTGCAGCACGAACGGCAGCTGCATCTGCCCCGAGCCGAACAGGTCACCGACAGTCTTCATGCCCTCAAGCAGGGTGTCGTTGATGATGGCCAGCGCGGAGCGGTCCCGCAGGGCCGCGTCAAGATCGGCCTCGAGGCCGTTGCGCTCGCCGTCGACAATGCGCCGCTGCAACCGCTCGTCCAGCGGCAGCGTCGCCAGCTCCTCGGCCCGGGTCGCCTTCGCCGACGCCGCGTCGACCCCCTCGAACAGCTCGATGAAGCGCTGCAACGGGTCGTAGCCCTCGGACCGCCGGTCATAGATCATGTCCAGGGCGACCTGGCGCTGCTCCTCGGGGATGCGCGCCATCGGCAAGATCTTGCTGGCATGCACGATCGCCGAAGTCAGGCCAGCCTGCTGGCACTCGTGCAGGAACACCGAGTTGAGCACCTGCCGCGCCGCCGGGTTGAGCCCGAAGGAGACGTTGGAGATGCCCAAAGTGAAGTTGACGCCCGGATACCTCGCCGCGATCTCACGGATCGCATTGATCGTCTCCAGCGCGTCGCGGCGCGTCTCCTCCTGACCGGTGGAGATCGGGAAGGTCAGAGCATCGACCAGGATGTCGGAGACCCGCATCCCCCACCGGCCGGTCAGGTCGTCGATCAGCCGCGAGGCGACCCGCACCTTCCACTCCGCGGTGCGCGCCTGCCCCTCCTCGTCGATGGTCAGCGCCACCACCGCCGCGCCGTGCTCCTTGACGATCGGCATCACCCGCCCGTAGCGCGACTGCGGCCCGTCACCATCCTCGAAGTTCACCGAGTTTACGATGCAGCGCCCGCCCAGCATCTCCAGGCCAGCCTCGATCACCTGCGGCTCGGTCGAGTCAAGCATCACCGGCAGCGTACTCGCCGTGGCGAAACGCCCGGCCAGCGCCCGCATGTCCGTCGCGCCATCCCGGCCGACGTAATCAACACAAAGGTCCAGCAGATGGCTGCCGTCACGCGCCTGCTCCCGGGCTATCTCGATGCACCTGGTGTAATCGGCGGCCAGCATCGCCTCGCGGAAAGCCTTGGAGCCGTTGGCATTCGTCCGCTCCCCCACCATCAACACCGACGCGTCCTGGGTGAACGGCACATGGTGATACAGCGACGACACACCCGGCTCGAACTGCGGGCCGCGCGGCGGAGCCTGCCCCCCGCCCAGCGCCGAAACCACCTCGGCGATGTGCGCAGGCGTCGTGCCGCAGCACCCGCCCACAAGCGCCACCCCATGGTCGTTGACAAACCGCCCCAGCGCCTCGGCCAGCTCCGCCGGGGTGAGAGGGTAGATCGCGCCCTCCTTGGTCAGCAATGGCAAGCCCGCGTTTGGCATGACCGACAGCGGTACCCTCGAATGCTTTGTCAGATAGCGAAGATGCTCGGTGTACTCCTCAGGGCCGGTGGCGCAGTTGAGCCCGATCAGGTCAACCCCAAGCGGCTCAAGGGCGGTCAGCGCCGCCCCGATCTCGCTGCCCAGCAGCATCGTGCCCGTCGTCTCCACCGTCACCTGGCAGATCAGCGCCACGTCGCGCCCCTGCGCGCGCATCGCCCGCTTGGCGCCCACAACGGAAGCCTTGGTCTGCAACAGATCCTGGCTCGTCTCCACGATCAGCGCGTCGGCCCCGCCGGCCAGCAACCCCTCCGCGTTTTGCTGATACGCATCCCGCAACGTCGCATAATCCACATGCCCCAGGGTGGGAAGCTTCGTGCCCGGCCCCATGCTGCCCAGCACGAACCGCGGCCGCTGCGGCGCCGACCACCGGTCGGCCACCTCCCGCGCCAGCCTCGCCCCCGCCTCCGACAGCTCCGCGATCCGGTGAGAGATGCCATATTCGCCCAGGTTGGCCAGGTTGGCCCCGAATGTGTTGGTCTCGACCGCATCGCTGCCCGCCGCGAAATACGCGTCATGCACCCCGCGCACGATCTCCGGCCGGGTGATGTTGAGAATCTCGTTACAGCCCTCGTGACCATCGAAATCCTCGAGGGTTGGATCGGCAGCCTGCAGCATCGTGCCCATCGCGCCGTCGGCGATGACGACGCGGCCGGCGAGCACACTGCGAAAATCGGGACGAGCGCTGCTAGTCACCTCACTAGGCTAGTCGATCGGTAAAGCACTTTCCCGCGCGGGAAAACGTCGGCTTCGACACTGACAGTTGTCACCGATGTCAGCTATGCGCTGCGTCACCGGGCGGTGATTCAGCGAGAAACCCGTAGGCTGGGCACGTGACCGAGTTCGACGGCCTGCCCACACTGCACTCGCCCGTTGCCATCGCCGCGTTCGAAGGCTGGAACGATGCTGCCGACGCCGCGACCTCCGCAGTCGAGCATCTTGAACAACTCTGGGATGCTCGTGAGGTCACCACGATCGACCCCGAGGAGTTCTACGACTTCCAGGTCAACCGGCCGCAGATCACCCTTGTCGATGGCGACACCCGCCGCATCGAGTGGCCCGGCACCAGCATCCTGGTGGCCAACCCGCCGCGCGCCAAGCACGACGTGGTCCTCATCCGCGGGACCGAACCCAGCATGCGTTGGCGCACCTTCTGCGAATCCGTGCTCGAGGTGTGCCACAGCCTCGGCGTCAAGCAGATCGTCCTGCTCGGCGCCCTGCTGGCCGACGTGCCATACAACCGCCCGCTGCCGATCAGCGGAGGCGTCAGCCGCACCTCCACCGAGCGCACCTCCACCGAGCACGAGGATCCGCCGATCGCCCCGACCCGCTACGAGGGTCCGACCGGGATCGTGGGGGTCATGCACGACGCCGCCCGGCGGGCGGAGCTTGACGCGCTGTCATTCTGGGTGCACGTGCCGCACTACGCCAACAATCCGCCCTGCCCCAAGGCAACCCTCGCCCTGCTGCACCGCATCGAGGACGTGCTCGACCTGCCGGTGCCCGTCGCCGATCTCGCCGAGGAGTCGGCGGCGTGGGAGGAGCGCGTGAAGAACGCGGCGAGCCAGGACGCGGAGCTCGCCGAGTACCTGCGCGAGCTTGAGGAGCGGGCGGGTGACGCGGGCATCCAGCCGCTGAGCGGCGACGAGATCGCGAGCGCCTTCGAGAAGTACCTGAGGCGGCGCGGCGGCCCTTTGGGCTGAGGCGTTTTGCCCCATTGCGAGGCTGACACACGCTCTACGTAGTCCTAGGACGCTAGGTATTCAGGCACAAGTACGGCAAGATACCGGATATGACCGAGACGGGCATGGGTATCGTCAATCCGGGAGCTACGGAACATCCGCACCGGCAGATCGCCTCCGTGCTGCGCGGCAAGATCCGCCGCGGAGACTGGGCCGCCGGCGAACAGCTCCCGTCCATCCCCGCGATGGCCTCGATGTTCGGGGTCGCCAAGCAGACGATCCAGCGGACCGTCGACCAGCTGCGCATCGAAGGGCTGCTGATCACCAAGCCGGGATCGGGGACGTTCGTGCGCGGCACCAGGCGCCGGCTCAACCGCCTGTCGCGCGGGCGTTATGGGGCACATCGCGGCTACCACGCCGACCTGGCCGCGCGCTACCGGCAGCACCTGACCGAGGTCGGCCGGGCGATCGCCCCGGCCGAGGTGGCCGACGCGTTCGGGCTCCCCGACCCGGCCGACCTGGTGGTCCGGCGTTATCTCGTCCGGACACAGGACGCGGTGGTGGAAATGGGCGCCTCCTGGCTGCTTCCGCGAGATTGCTCGGGTACCCTCTTGGAGCGCTTTGAATCTTTTGGAAATCCTCTATATCAAGAGGTTGAGGATGTGACGGGACGCCGGTACACCACGGCGACGGACACCTTGAGCGCCAGGCTGCCCACGCGCGAAGAGGCCGAGCTGCTCGCCATCCGGCCCGACACGCCCGTGCTGCACCTGCTGCACGTCGCCTATGACGAGGAACACCGGCCCATCGAGGTCGCGCAGGCGACATGGCCCGGGCCGATGACGACGCTCGTGGAGGAGTACAGGGTGCCGGCACCTCGGCCGGACAGCGATCCCGCTATCTACCTTGAGTGATTGACCGGCGCTTCCCAGTCGATGCGGTAGCGCTGCACCTCCCCCGCGGTCCGCTCCGGGTTCATGACCGTCTTCATCATGATCGGCATGAGGATGGGCATGAGCGCTCTCGCCACGGGGCCGGGCGCCTTGGCCTGGTTGATCCGCGCGGCGCTTTTGGCGATCGCCTCCACCCGTTGGCGCCTAAGGCTTTCGTAGGCGGAGAAGGCATCCGGCAGGTGGCTCACGTCGCGCAGGCATCGGGCCAGCTGGACGGCGCTCTCGATGGCGAGCGACGCGCCCTGGCCCGAGCTGTTGGACGGGGCGTGCGCGCAGTCGCCGACGAGCACCATCCGCCCCCGCCACCAGTGCGGCACGCTGGGCATGATGTGAAGGGAACCAACGACATTCAGCGCCTCGGCGGTGGTGTGGCGGACAAGCTTCCCGCCCGGATCCTCGTCTCCGTAGGCATATCGCAGCTTCGCCAGCCACTCCTCGGCGGGGACGGCGCGTGCCTCGACCAGCGACAGGGGCCGGTCCTGCGGCATGTTCACCCCCCACCTCGCCCCACCGTTCGGCAAGGCGCCGTAGAGGTAGTAACCGCGCCGGCCGAAGACGAACGTGAGCGTGCCGGGCTCGGTGTCGACGTCGCAGTCGACCGCGGCCTCGAAGCCCAGCAGGCCGGTGTAACGCGGGCCGGGTGCATCAGGGTCAATCAATGTGCGGACGGTGGAGTGGATGCCGTCGGCGCCGATGAGAACCTCGGCGGAGGCTTCGCTGCCGTCGGCGAAGCTCGCCACGATGCCGTCCTGCTTTTCCTTAACGGCCACAAGGCGTTTGCCGTATTGGACCGGGATCCCGCGCTCCACCGCGAGATCGTGCAGGACGCGGTGCAGATCGCTGCGGTGCACCAGTTGCAGCGGCGGCAGGCCGGGCAGGGCCGGCATCTCGCCGAGCCGCCGGTGCCCGACCGCCATCGCCATGTGCGGGATCGGCATCGCGACGGCGCACACCGCCTCGGCCGCGCCCACCACTCCCAGCGCCGCCACGCCGTTGGGCGCGATCGCCAGCGTGCCGCCGATCCCGCCGGTCGTGCCGGGATACGCCTCGTAGATGGTCGCCTCGATGCCCGCCTTCTGCAGCGCCATCGCCGCCACGGGTCCGGATATGCCGCCGCCTATCACGAGCGCGGACTTGACTGTTGCCATGCCTCTTTCCTCCCAGCGTGGGTCGGCCGACCGCGCTGGGAACCCGGCTATCCTCGTGGTTGCCGACCTCGGTTCCGGATTCGCTTGACGCGGTTCGGTTCGGGGTTACGCCCCGGCCTTTCTGGCCGGGGTCATGCCCGGCCGTTTTCGGCCGGGGTCACGCCCGGCCCCTACGGCCGGGGTGACGCCCCGGTCACGGTGTTGCCGCGCCGCGACCGGGGTTTGACATCCTTTGCTCGGCCAGCTCGACAAGCTCCGGCGCAAGCTCGCCGGTGTCGTGCGCCGCCTGCCACATCTCCAGATCGGGGAACGATCCCGAGTCCAGCTCCTCGATGAGCGACCGGACCCAGGCCACCTCCGCCTCGCGGATCGCCAAGTCGTACTCCGACTCGACGAGGAAGAGCCGGGGCACCCCTTGGCCGTAGCGGACCACCATCTCGCGCGCGGCAGCCAGCTCCTCCTCGATCAAGTCGAGCCTGCGCCGCAGCAACCGGGCCGCCTCTTGCGGCGGGACCACCGAGAGCACCGAAAGCCCGGCACGGAACGCGTTTGGCCCGCGCTGCGGCGTGGACACCAGCTCCCGCGCCCAGTCGGAGAGCTCGTCGCGGCCCGCCTGGGTGATGCGATAGACCGTCCGCTCCGGGCGCCTGCCCTGCCGGGTGCTCTCGACGGCCTCGATGAGGCCGTGCTTTTCCATGTTGCGCACCACGGTGTAGAGAGACCCCCACTTGATCTCCATGTCCTGGTCCTTGCCGAATGCGCGCAGGGCGGAGGCCATTTCGTAGGGGTGCATCGGCCGTTGAACGATCACGGAGAGCACGGCAAGCGCCGTCAGGTTGCCTACCTTGCGCCGCTTGGCCATCACTCTCACCCGCCTACAAATGCTCGCTGGCGAGTATACGCATGCGAGCAATGATGGGGCAAGGTGCAGGTCAGTTGCCTTGCTCAACTCGCTTTGCTCTGCACCCAACAACGCAACCCCGCAGCCGCGCCATGGTTGCGTTGTTGGGTGCAGAGCAAAGCGTGCAGAGCAAAAGGGGCAGAGGGGCAGAGCAAAAGGGGGCAGCACGAAGGGGCAGCCCAGGATGAATACGAGAAGAAGAGGGCACTTCCGGTTACAGGCGAACGCCGAGCAACCGATCCACCGTCGAGGCCATGAGTGCGGGGGCGGTTGTGTCGTTGCCCAGCCCAATGAGTGCGTCGTCGGCCCACACGTCGATCAGTGCCAGTGCCGCTGACGTGTCCAGATCGTTGGCGAGCCGCTGCCTGACGCCGGCCAAAAGCTCGACGCCGCTTGGCCCGGCGGGGGCCGCGAGCGCCGAACGCCAGCGAGCAAGCCGGCTCTCGGCGTTCTTGAGCAGCTCGTCGGTCCACGGGCGGTCGAGGCGGTAGTGCTCGGACATCAGCGCCAGCCGGACCGCCATGGGGTCGACGCGGTCCGCCCGCAGCCGCGACGCGAAGACAAGGTTGCCGCGCGACTTGCTCATTTTCTCGCCGTTCAGCCCGATCATCCCGGCGTGCACGTAATGATCCGCGAAGGGCGCCTGACCCGTGATCACCTCGGCGTGCGCGGCGGAGCAGTCGTGGTGCGGGAAGAGCAGATCATTGCCGCCGCCCTGCACGTTGATGGTCGAGCCAAGCAGGTCGAGCGCGATGACGGCACACTCGATGTGCCAGCCGGGGCGGCCGGGACCGAGCGGGCCGCCGTCCCAAGCCGGTTCGCTGGGGCGGATGCCGCGCCACAGCAACGGGTCCAAGGGGTCGCGCTTGCCGCTTCGCGAAGGGTCTCCCCCGCGCTCGGCCGACAGCGCGATCATCTCCGCACGGTCCAGATGCGACTCATAGCCGAACGATGGCGCGGCCGACAGGTCAAAGTAGACATCCTGGGTGCCGTCAGCGATCCGATATGCCGCGCCCCTTTGCACAAGCCAGGTTATCTTCGAGGCGATCGCCGGGATGGACTCGACCGCGCCGACATAGTGGCCCGGCGGCAGGATCCGCAGCGCCTCCATGTCCTCGCGGAACAGCGCGGTCTCGCGCATCGCCAGGACCTTCCAGTCCTCACCGTCGCGCTTGGCGCGTTCGAGCAGCGGGTCGTCGATGTCAGTAACGTTCTGTACATATTGGACCTCGTGCCCGGCGTCCGCCCACATCCGGTTCACGAGATCGAAAGTTATCATTGTGGCCGCGTGGCCCAGGTGCGCCGCATCGTACGGGGTGATCCCGCACACATACATGGTCGCCCGCCCGTTCGACGGGCGTGTCGGGTGCACGCCGCGCCGGGCCGAATCGTAAAGGGCGAGCGGCACACCCGCGCCCGGCAGTTGCGGAAGGTGTTCAGAAGGGGCAGACCACGAATCCATTCCGCCAGCGTATCCACAACACTGGCGAAGCAATTACACACATGACCTTCCGTGACGCTAGGGTCTTGGTATGACCCATCAGGTCTTCGCATTCGAGCCGCCCGAGCGGTTCGTAGCCGGTACGGTGGGTCCGCCCGGCGAGCGTACGTTCTACCTGCAGGCCCGCGGGGGCGGCCGCCTGGTCAGCGTGGTGCTGGAGAAGGTTCAGGTCTCCCTGCTCGCCGAGAAGCTGGAGGAGCTGCTGGCCGAGGCGCACCAGCGCTTCGCCCTCGAGCTGCCGCCCGCCAACATCGACCCGCCCGACAACGAGCCCCTCGAGGCCCCGGTGGACGAGGAGTTCCGGGTCGGCACCCTCGGGCTCGCCTTCGACGTCGAAAACAACACGATCATCATCGAGGCGATCGCGGTCGACGAGACGGCCGAGCCGCTGCCCGAAGAGGAAGAGGAGGAGGCGTCGGAGATCCCCGCGATCAGCGACGATCTCGACCGGCTGCGGGTCCGGCTGACCCCGGCCGCCGTGCGCGACTTCATCGACCGCGCCCGCCGCGTGGTCGCCGCCGGTCGGCCCCCCTGCCCGCTGTGCGGCCAGCCGCTTGACGCCTCCGGCCACCTCTGCCCCCGCCACAATGGCTACCACCGAAGGTGAGGACATGCTGCGGGCGGCCGAGATCGAGATCGAGGGCCGCCTCGTGGAAGCGTCGAACATTACCCTGCGGGTGACCCTTGGCGACTCGCTGAAGGCGGTTTACAAACCGGTCCGTGGGGAGCGGCCTTTGTGGGATTTTCCGGAGGGTACCCTTGCGGCGCGCGAGGTCGCGGCCTACGAACTGAGCAAGGCGCTCGGCTGGGATCTTGTGCCCACGACCGTGATGCGTGACGGCCCGTTGGGCCCCGGGTCGTGCCAGCTCTGGCTCGACGACCTGGTCGAACCTCCTGTCGGCTTCATGCCCGCCCCTCAGCTGCCCGCCGATTGGCTGCCGGTGGCGGGCGCCCGCGACGAGGACGGCGCGCCGTATGTCCTTGCCCACGCCGACGATCCGGCCCTGGCCCGGCTGGCCCTGTTCGACGTTGTCATCAACAACGCCGATCGCAAGGGCGGGCACGTGCTCGCCACACCCGACAGCCGGATCTTCGGCGTCGACCACGGTGTCTGCTTCCACACCGACGACAAACTGCGCACCGTGCTTTGGGGCTTCCACGGGCGGGCCGTGCCCGACGCCGATCTGCTCGCTCTGAAGAAGGTGGACCTCGCGCCGCTGGCCGACTATCTGTCCACTTTGGAGCTTCAGGCGCTGGGGGACCGGATCGCCAAGCTCCAGCTGTTTCCGGAGCCACCCGACGACCGCCACGCCATCCCCTGGCCGCCCATCTAACCTCGCGTTTTCCCCAGCAGCCCGCCGAGGACCGCAACGACGACGGGATCGCCGTTAGGCCTCGGCGTATTCGACCTGCGCATCGGCGCCCAGCTCCGCGTCTTTCCCGATCGGATAGCAGTGGAAGTCCGCCTGCACCTTCAACTTCATCAATTTCCCCTACCGCGGGAGAACGCTAGTCGTCACCCCCGCCGACAGGGGCATCGGAGGATGTCGAGGCGGGCTCGACCGCGAGCGGGCCGTCGTCGGACAGGCGCAGCAGGAATGGGCGCACGGGCGTGTACCGGATCACCGTCAGCGAGCCGGGCGCGACGTGGATGCGCTGGAACTGGTCGAGGTGCATGCCCAGCGCGTCGGCCACGATCGCCTTGATGATGTCGCCGTGCGTGCAGGCGAGCCAGACTCCTTCAGGCCCAACGGTTTCGTTCCACCGGCGCACCGCCGCCACGGCCCGCGCCGACATCGCCGCCATCGACTCGCCGCCGGGGAAGGTGATCGCCGACGGGTGCGCCTGGATCGCGGGCCAATGCGGCTCCCCCATCAGCTCGATGAGCTTGCGGCCGGCCCAGTCGCCGTAGCCGCACTCGGTCAGGCCCCCCTCGATGACCGGCATTACCCCTGGCAGGGCAAGGGAAAGCGTCTGCCGGCAGCGCAGCAGCGGGCTCGACACGACCCAGCCGAACTTGACCGCCGCGAGGCGCTCGCCGGCCGCGCGGGCCTGCTGCTCGCCGACCTCGTCGAGGGCGGCGGGCGAGTCACCGGCGAGGATCCCGGCGGAGTTGGCGTCGGTGCGGCCGTGGCGCAGCAGGACGAGAGTGGTCATGTCGCGCTGATCGTATCCGTGGCGAGCAACACGATGATCAAAGCTCCGAGGCCGACGCGGTACCACACGAACGCCATCATCGTGTGGTGGGCGACGAACCGCAGCAACCAGGCGATTGAGGCGTAGGCGACGGCGAAGCTCACGATGTTGCCGATTATGAGGATGTCGACCGAGATCTTGTCGAGGGCATCCGGCAACTCATAGGCCCCGGCCGCCACCAGGGCGGGTACCCCCAGAAAGAACGCCAACCGGGTGGCGGTCACGCGATCGAGATCGCGCAGCAGGCCCGTGGTGATGGTGGCCCCGGAGCGGGAGACGCCCGGGATGAGCGCCAGGCACTGGGCCAGACCGATGATCAGCGTGTCCTTGAGGGTCAGCTCCTTCTCGCCGCGCGTCTGGGTCGCCGCGTATTCGGCGAACGCTATAACCCCGCTCCACAGGATGAGGGCGCCGGCCACGATCCACATGCTGCGCAGCGGCCCCTTGATCACGTCCTGGCCGAAGTAACCGACGATGCCGATGGGTATCGACCCCGCGATCACGTACCAGGCGAACCGGTAGTCGAACTCCTGCCGTGCGGAGGCGGAGACCAGCCCCCTGCCCCAGGCGGAGGAGAGGCGGACGAAGTCCTTGGCGAAGTAGACGAGCACCGCGAGGATCGCCCCGACCTGGATCACCGCGGTGAACGCCGTGACGCTGGGATCGTCGATCGGCAGGCCCATCAGTTTCTCGGCGATGGTGAGGTGCCCGGTCGACGAGATCGGAAGGAACTCTGTGAACCCCTCGATGATGCCGAGAACGACCGCCTGCCAGATATCCACGAAATCAGTCTCCTGTGCCGGAAAGCTCGTATGCCTCCGCCACACTACGCAGTGCGTCGCGCCCGCTGTCGGCATCCCCCGCGAAAGGCGTCACGGACAGCGTAGTGACGCCCGACTCCGAGTAGCGGCGCATCCGCTCGGCGACCCGCTCGACCGGTCCGAGGAGCGAGGTGCGGTCTATGAACTCGAAGGGCACGAGCGCCGCGGCCTCGCGCTGCCGGCCGGACAGGTACAGTTCCTGACACTCCCGTGCCGCGTCGCCGTAGCCCATGCGCACCGCCAGGTCGTTGTAGAAGTTCTTCTCCCGGCTGCCCATCCCTCCAATGTAGAGGGCGGCGTACCAGCGGACCAGCTCGGCGCACATCTGCGGATCGTCGCCGAACACGACCGGCACGCTGGTCACGATGTCGAACCCGGCCATGTCCTTGCCCGCCTTGGCCCGCCCCTTGGCGATCGCCGCCGTGTGCTCGGCCGCCATCTCCGGCGCGTAGAACACGGCGAGCCAGCCGTCGGCGATCTCCCCGGCCAGCTCCAGGTTCTTGGGGCCGACCGCTGCCAGGTAGATCGGGATGTCGGTGCGGGGCGGGTGGAAGGAAAGGCGCAGTGCCTTGCCCGGCCCGTCCGGCAGCGGCAGCGTGTAATGCTCCCCTTGGTACGAGACCGGCTTGCGGGACAGGGCCAGCCGCACGATGCCGACATACTCGCGCGTGCGGGCCAGGGGCTTGGCGAAGCGGACCCCGTGCCAGCCCTCGGAAACCTGCGGGCCGGAGACGCCCAGGCCGAGCCGGAAACGCCCGTCCGACAGGGCGTCTATGGTGGCGGCGGTCATCGCGGTCGCGGCCGGGGTGCGCGCCGGGATCTGCATGACGGCGCTGCCCACATCGATGCGCTCGGTCTGCCCCGCGATCCAGGCGAGCACGCTCGGCGAGTCGGAGCCGTACGCCTCCGCCGCCCACACCACCGAGAAGCCGAGCCGGTCGGCCTCCTGCGCGAGCGCGAGGTGGCCGGCAGGAGTTGACCAGGGCGTCTGGTAACCAAGATTGAGTCCGAGTCGCATGGCGACACGTTACCTGAGGGTAGGTTGGGGCTGAAGATGGAGTCGGAACGCCGGCTTGGGAGCGGCGCCGCCCGCGCGTTGCGTCGCACGCGCAACAATGTCCTCCATGCAGCAGCGACCCCTCGGCCGCAGCGGGCTGATGGTCTCCAGGCTCGCGCTGGGCACCATGACCTGGGGCCTGGACACCGACCCGGATGACGCCGGTGCCCAGCTCAAGGCCTATGTGGACGCCGGTGGCACGCTGGTGGACACCGCCGACGTGTACGCCGACGGCGAGGCCGAGGCGGTGCTGGGGACGCTGCTGGACGCGATGGTCGACCGGGACGATCTGATCATCATCGCCAAGGCGGGGCTGCGGGCGAGGCCTGGCCGCCGCCACGACGGCTCGCGCGGTCACCTGCTCAGGACGCTCGACACCACATTGAGGCGGCTGGGAGTGTCGCATGTGGACGTTTGGATGATCCATGGCTGGGATGCGGGTACCCCCATGGAGGAAACCCTGGCCACGATGGACCACGCGGTCAGCAGCGGGCGGGTGCGCTACGCCGGCGTGTCCAACTTTGCCGCCTGGCAGACCGCCCGGGCCGCCACATGGCAGGCGAGCTGGCCGGGCCGGGCGCCGATCGTCGCCACCCAGATGGAGTACTCCTTGCTGCAGCGGGGAATAGAACGCGAGTTGCTGCCCGCGAGCCAGGAGCTGGGCATCGGGGTGCTGCCGTGGTCGCCGCTCGGCCGGGGCGTGCTGACCGGGAAGTACCGCCATGACCGTCCCGCCGACTCGCGGGCGGCCAGCCCGCACTTCGAGCGGTTCGTGCTGCCCTACCTGCAGCCGCGCTGCTCGGCGATCGTGGAGTCGCTCGTGACGGCGGCGTCAGGGCTGGGGGTCACGCCGGCCGAGGCGGCGCTGGCGTGGGTGCGCGACAGGCCGGGCGTCACCGCGCCGATCATCGGGGCGCGCACGACCGCGCACCTCATGACGGCCCTGGGCGTCGAGGATTTCACCCTGCCGCCCGAGATCGCGCAGGCCCTCGACGACGTGTCGGCGATCGGCATGGGATATCCCGAGCGGGAACTCTAGGGCGCCGGTAACACTGGCCAAAATAGCCATGAAGGGTGCAGCATAGCCGCATGGACTACGAATACGTGCCGCTGCGGTTGCCACCCAATGAAGATCGAGTGACCGTTACGGCGCGATTGGCGATCCAGGCCGAATACAGCGGGTGGGAGCTGGCCCAGGTACGGCTGCTGCGTGACGGGACCCGGCAGGTGCTGCTTCGCCGCCTCGTGCGGCAGAACATGCTCCTGCCGGGTCTCAGTGTCTGAGCCTTACTCCTCGTCCTCGAAGAGCTCGCCGGTCAGGTGCTCGTCGAGGCGGGCCACCAGCTTGTCGCTGCCTGAAAGCTGGTAGGGGCCGTTGGCGTCGGACTCGGGGAAGACATCCGGCTCGAACGCCTTGTCGACCTCGGCGATGGTCACGATGCCGTCGAGCGGCTCCAGCTCCGGGATGTCAAGGGCGGCAAGGGAACCGTCGGAGGACTGCAGCAGTTCGAGCAGCGCGTCGGCGACCGTGTCGATCGGCTCCTCCGGGGCACCCATCGATACCTCTATGCGTGCCAGCTCGGCCGCCTTGATCAGTGCGGAGACGCTGGGCACGTGGTAGTCGCGGCGCTGGCGCACCGAGACCACACGCGGGTGCGGGTCGTCGGGCTCGGACTCCGCCGCCACCAGATCGGCGGCGAACTTGTCGGCCTTGTCCGGGTCGATCGCCTCGACCTCCCACGGCAGCGGCTCGCCATAGGTCGATGAAAGGACCTCGTCGTAGGCGACGGCGGCATTGTTGAACGCCACATAGGCACGCCAGACCTCGTCGCTGTCGATCTCACCTTTGGCGTCGCGGACGGCGGCCAGGTGAGCCCGAGCAGTGGTGATCATCTCTTCCAGCGCAGCCTCGACGGCGGCGTGGTTGTCGGTCATAACTAGGAACCCTTCAAGAATCGATCCAAGACCCGCACGCCGAACTGTAGTGCATCCAGCGGCACCCTCTCGTCGATGCCGTGGAACAACGCCGAGAAGTTCAGGTCCGCGGGAAGTTTGAGCGGGGAGAACCCGAAGCAGCGGATGCCCAGGCGGGCGAACTGCTTGGCGTCGGTGCCGCCGGAAAGCATATAGGGCAGGGCGTGCGCGCCCGGATCCTCGGCGCGCAGTGCCGCCGCCATCGCCTCCACCAGCGGCCCGTCGAAGGTGGTCTCCACCGCCGGCTGCCGGTGCACCGACTCGATCTCCAGGTCGGGCCCGATGACCTCGCGCAACTGCTCGCGGAACAGGTCGTACTGTCCGGGCAGGGTGCGGCAGTCGATGGTCGCGCTGGCCTTGCCCGGGATGACATTGTGCTTGTATCCCGCCTCCAACCCGGTGGGGTTGGCCGTGTTGCGGATGGTGGCGCCGATGATCGCGGAGACCGGACCCAGCTTGCCGATGGTCAGTTCGGGGTCGTCCGGGTTGAACTCGATACCCAGCGCCTGGGCGGCCTCCTCCAGGAAGGCGCGGACCGTCGGCGTGATCGTGATCGGGAAGCGGTGGTTGCCGACCCGGGCGACCGCCTCCGACAGCGTGGTGACGGCGTTGTTGTCGTGCACGAACGAGCCGTGCCCGGGGCGGCCGGTGGCGTGGATCTTGAGCCAGTCGATGCCCTTTTCGGCGGTCTGGATCGGGTAGAGCCTCAGGTCGCTGGTGACCGAGTAGGAGTAGCCGCCCACCTCGCCGATCGCCTCGGTGCAGCCCTCGAACAGGTGGGCGTGGTTGTTCACCAGAAACGTTGCGCCGTAATCGCTTCCGGCCTCCTCATCGGCGGTGTAACAGATGACGATGTCGCGTGGCGGGACATAGCCGGTGCGCTTCCATTCCCGGACCACCGCGAGCATCATCGCGTCGAAGTCCTTCATGTCGACGGCTCCCCTGCCCCACAGGAAACCGTCCTTGATCTCCCCGGCGAAGGGGGGCACTGACCATTCGGTGGCATCAGCGGGTACCACATCAAGATGACCGTGCACCAGAAGAGCTGGACGCGTCGGGTCAGCACCTTCTATGCGTGCCACCACATTTGCTCGTCCCGCCGCGCTTTCCAGGAGCGTATGGTCGATGCCCACTTCGCCGAGCTTTCCGCAGACATACTCGGCCGCCTCCCGTTCCCCCACGCTAGTAGCAAGATCACCTGTATTGGTCGTGTCGATGCGGATAAGATCCCGGCATAGCTCGATAACCTCGTGTTCAGCAGTGCGCACGAACCCCTTCCTACCAGACGCAGGACTGCATTCCAGGAACCACCCGGTGCCGCTCAACCGCCCATGCAGGGTAGGCTCGCCTAACCTGAGGGAACCGGAGCCCCCCCGTGAACAAGACGCCGCAAGACCCGGACAGCCACACTGGGCGGCCGGACCTCGCCTCGCCCTCCGCCTCCGGCATCGCTGGTGGCGGGCTGGTGCCCGCCAACACCACGGAGCCGCCAAGCGATGCGCCACCAGCGTCCTGGATGCCCGACCCGGCCCGAGAGAGTTTGGCCAGCCTGCTGGGCGGACGCAGGGCCGCGCTTGACGCCACGATCGGGCCACTTGTCTTTGGTGTCACCTTCACCGCCACCAACCGCTCCGTCGGCTGGGCGGCGCTCGCCGCCGTGATCGCCAGCGCCGCCATCGGCATCTGGCGCCTCTCGCGCGGCGACAAGCCACGCGCCGTCCTGCTCGGCTTGCTGGGCGTGGTGGTCGCCGCGGTGATCGCGTTGCGCACCGGGCAGGCCGTGGACTTCTACCTGCTGCGGTTGTGGACCAACATGGCGAGCGCGCTCGCGTGGGCGGTGAGCATCGTCGTACGCTGGCCGCTGCTCGGCGTCGTGGTCGGCACGGTGCTGGGACAGAAAGGCCGCTGGCGCCACGATCGCGCGCTGCTGAGCGCGTACAGCTGGGGCAGCTGGGTCTGGGTCTGGCAGTACCTGATCCGCGTCATCGTGTGGACACCGCTTTACCTCGCCGGGATGGTGGAGGCGCTGAGCGTGGCGACGGCCGTGCTCACCTGGCCGCTCGTCGCCGCCTGCCTCGCCGTGAGCTGGTGGGTGATCCGCAGGCGCCTGCCCGAGGGGCATCCGGGCCTGCGCCACCCGCAGCCGGTCAGGGTTGGTTAGTGGTCGCCGGCCGTGTAACGGGCCGCTTCAAGATCGAGATCGCGCTGGATGCGGCGGCGGGTCGCCTCGCTGACCTTGCCCGCCCGGTGCAGCGCCTCCAGCTCGCGGCTTTGCAGATTCACGAGGTCCCGGCGCAGCTGAGCGTAGGCGGTCGTGATGTGCTCACCCTCGTCGGCCTGGACGCGCCCGCGCAGGCTGACCCGCGCCAGCTCGATCAGGACTGGCGCGATCGCCTGAAGCTGCTCCAGCTCGTCGAGGTGCTCCTGCCCAATCGAAGCCAGGCGTGACCAGGCGCCGCGATACTCCTCGACCAGGTTCTCCCGGGGCACCGCCAGCGACACCCGGCGCACCAGTGGCCCGAGCGTAAAGCCTTGCACCACAAGGGAGATGATGGTCACGCCGACGGCGAGCAGGACGAGCAGATCACGGTAGGCGACATCCTCCGGAATGGACAGTGCGGCGGCCAGCGGCACCACGCCCCGAGCGCCGGCCCACGAGATGACCGCGGGCACCTGCCACATCGGACGGTCGGCGTCGATGTGGCGCCAATGCTGGAACCCCGCGAGCGGGAAGATCCAGGCGATCCGCACCGCGATCAGCGTCACGGTGATCAGCAGCATCGGGATCACCCACGGCTGGTCCGCGGCGGCCTGGGTGCGCAACAGGCCGGGCAGCTGCAGCCCGATGAGGGCGAACACGACGCTCTCCAGGGCGAAAACCACCGTGCCGTGCACGGCGTGGATCTGCAACCGGGTGGTCGAGGTCGTCAGCCGCGGCGTCAGCGCCCCCAGGATCACGCTCGCCACCACGACGGCGGTGATACCGGAGGCGTGAAACCCCTCGGCCAGCACGTAAGCGAGGTACGGCGTCACCAGCGTGATCACCGACTCGACCAGCGGGTCCTCGGTCCTGAGGCGCAGGAACGCCACCACGCCCGCGACCACCGCGCCGCACACGGCACCGCCGAGCGCCAGCAGTGCGAACTGGCCGACCACGCCCTGCCAGGTGACGGCCGCGGCGCTGACGGCGATGGTGGCGCTGACGCGGAATAGGACGAGGCTCGTGGCGTCGTTGAACAGGCTTTCCGCCTGTACCAAAGTCTGAAGCCGTTGCGGCAGAGCGAGTTTGCGGCCCAGGGCGCTCACCGCCACCGGGTCGGTCGCGGACAGCACCGCCCCGAGCACGAAAGCGAGCACCCACGGCACGGGTGTTACCGCGATGGCCACCAGGGCGACGGCCACCGCCGACGCGGGCACCAGCCCGATCGCTAACGCCGCCACCGGTTTCCAGGACCGGCGCAGCTCCGGCCAGGCGAGCTCCTCGCCTGCGGCGTAGAGCAGCGGCGGCAGCACGATGAGGCTTATCGTCTCCGGCGTCACGTGGATCTGGGGCACGCCCGGGATGAAGCCGATCGCCATCCCCGCCACGACAAGCAGGGAGGGCGCGGGAACGGCGAGGCGCCGGGCGAAGACGGCAACGACGGTGGCCAGCCCTACCAGAAGCAGAATGATCTGGACACTACGCACGGCCGGCTCCCCACGATGATGAGATTGCCGAACTATGACTTCCCGGCGCGCCGGGCTCCACCTTACCGTGCCTCATCGGCTCCACCGTCGGCCAGCCGAGCGGGGCTGGCCCGCGGCGCGGATCAGCGGGGGAGCTAGGCCACCCAGTCGTAGTGGAAGAAGATCGCGAGCAGCACGGCTTGCGCCATCGTGGCCGCCAGGACGTAGACGCGCTCGATATGGCGGTTGGCTCCGATCATCGCCAGCACCATGAACGCCGGCACCGCCTCCAGCAGGTGCCGAGACGTGGACACGATCGGCCGCGCGTCGCCGAACGCGGTGCCGTTGAACAACGGGAACAGGGCGACCGCGAACCCGAAGATGACCAGGTACAGCTGATCGCGCCGGAACTTCCACGGGCCGACGACGGCCAACGTCAACAGCGTGAAGATCAGCACCACCGCCAGCAGGTCTTGGAGGTTGGTGAGCTGATACTGGCTCAGCTTCGGGTTGACGACGATCGACTCCACCGTCTTGTAAATCGACTCCCAGGGCCAGTGGAACGTGCGGCCCCAGAAGTGCTGGGCGTCCACGTAGGCCAGCGGATTACCGAACGCGCGCCAGCAGTAGGCGCTGAACGCCGCGATCCCGCCGAAGATGCCCCCTGCGGCCAGGATGTCGAGCCGCACGCGCCGGATCTGAAAATCGCGCTGCCGCAGGTACTCGTACAGGAACGGCAGCACCAGGAGCACGCCGGAGGAGCGGGTCGCGGTCGCCAGCGCACCCAGCACCGCCGCCGTCCACCAACGGCCCTTGCGGATCAAGTACAGGCATCCCACCGCCAGCAGGACGAACAGTGAGGTGTTGTAGGCGGCGCTCAGGAAGAAGGCGGTGGGGAAGGCGATGAGGAAGTAGAGCGTGCGCTCGGCGACGGCGCCGTCAAACTCAAGCTCGGTCAACCGATGGATCATCATCAGCGCCCCGAGACAGGCCACATTGGACACGACGAGTGCGGCAAAGTTGCCTGTACCGGGCAAGATGTAGTTAGCGCCCTTGATCAAGATGGGATAGAGCGGGAAGAACGCTCTGTCCAACTCGTTGACGCCATAGCCAAAGTCGGCGATGCGCACATAGTGGCCAGTGTCCCACCGGTACCAGACGGTGAGCAGATAGCGCAGCCCCCCGGGATCGGGCAACCTGCCGACCCGCCATGCCAGCAGGTTGACGGACAGGTATCCCACGTGGCTGCCGACCCACACCACCACGGCGCCGATCGCCGCCCGCCGCCACGGCCGTGCTCGTCCTTGATCCTGGCCGGCGGGTGTACTCCAGGAATCACCGGCGGAGCCCTCCACCTCCGGCGGCGTGCGCTGTTTTGTCAGCGAATCCTGAAGCATGGCGGGGAATATACTCGGTTCCCGCTCCTGCACAAACGCCGTAATGGTCAACTTCCGCCGCCGTCACGGACTTGATGACCGGTGGCTAGGATGCTGGAGTCTTTCGCGCATCATGACTCAACGGCACAGGGTGGAGGCTGGCTTGACGCTCACCGTGACGGGCCCTGCGGCGGTGTCGGCGCACACGCGCGGGCGTGTCGCGACCGCTTGGTGGTGGCGTTGGCTGCCATTCGCCGCCGCACTTTCCACCGTCTCCGGCCTTCTCATCGCCGCCGATACGGATGTGCTCGACATCCTTCGCTACCTCGCCTACGGCACGTTTTCGCTTGCTCTGCCAGGGACGCTGGTCTACCGCGCACTGCGGCGCGGCCCGCATACCTTCATTGAAGACGTCGCGATGGGCATCGCCGTGGGCCTGGTGCTGGAGCTGGCGGCCTGGGCCACCTTCTCCGCCCTTGACCTGCGCTCCGTGGTGTGGCTGTGGCCCGTCGTGGTCATCGCCCTCTTCGTCGCTGTGCCCGGGCTGCGGCGACACTGGCGTGTCGCCCACTACCCCACGAGGCCGTCGCTTGCCTGGTCGTGGGCGCTGGCCGGGGTCGCGGTCTGGTTCGTCGCCTACCTGTACGGGGTGTTCCTGTCGGTCAACCCGATCATCCCCGGCGCGGAGTCCACCGAGCAGTTCCTCGACCTGCCCTACCAGCTCTCACTCGCCGGTCAAGCCAAGCACCACCTCCCGCTGGACGTCCCGCAGGTCGCCGGCGAACCGCTGCACTACCACTGGTTCGCCTATGTGCACCTGGCCATGACCAGCATGGTGGGCGGCATCGACCTGCCGGTGGTCACCATGCGGCTCATGGTTCCGGCCATCTGCGCGCTGATCGCGGTGTTGACGGCCGTCGCCGGCTGGCGGCTGTCCGGACGCAGCTGGGTCGGGGTGGCCGCGGCCGCCATGTTCTTTGTCATCGGCGAGTTCGACTTCGCGGCGGCCATCTGGCCGCCCTTCGGCACCCAGGCCACGTTCGTGATCTGGCCCAGCCTGTCGATGACGTTCAGCTGGGCGCTGCTGGTGCCGCTGATCGCGGTCACCGGCGAGCTGTTGCGGCGAGAACACGAGGATGACAACGCGGTGCCGCGTCTGGGGCGGGGCGCTTTCGTACTCATGGCGCTGTTCGCGCTCGCCTCCAGTGCGACCAAGGCGAGCTCTTTGCCGGTGCTGGGCGGTGGACTGGCCCTGGCCTGCCTCGCCGTGGCGGTCGCCAACCGCCGGATCCCTTGGCGCACAGTGAATCTGGGCGTCCTCGTGGTGGTGGCTCAGCTCGCGGCGACCGCCGTGATCTTCGGCTTCCAGACGTACGGCATCTCCATCGCACCGCTGAACAACATCTCGTGGGCGTGGGCTGCGCAGGGCGAGCCGCGCTCGATCGTCAAGCAGGTGCTCATCATCGGCGCCGCGTTCGCCGCGTACCTGCTGCACCTCCAGCTGCGAGCCGCCGGGATCATCCCGCTGTTGTGGATTCGCAAGGCCCGCCTTGAACCGGTGCAGTGGTTCCTGCTGGGCGGGGCGATCGCCGGACCGGTACTGCACCTGACCCTGAGCGGTTACGCCGCAAGCTGGTTCGGCCGGGCCGCGTTCCCCTTCTCACTGATCCTTTCGGCGTGGGGGTACGCACTCGTGCTCGACCGGGCGCGGCTCTCGGCAAGGGGCCGGGCACTGCTCGGGTGTGGGGCCGCCGCTTTCGCCCTGGCGCTGACCGCCGTCACCTGGAAGTACGCCACAGGTTATGCCTTTGACCGCCCCTACAGCACCATTATCCCGATGCTCAAGCTCGCCGCGGTGCTTGGCATTGCCGCCGTGGTGGCGGCGATCGCCTGGCGGCTGGCGCAGCGCCGGCTCGCGCCCCTTCGCGGTCGTGGCGGGGTGGTGCTGCTGACCGCCGCTCTTGTCGCCGGAGCCCCCGGGCTGCTCATGGATGTGAAGGTGAGCTGGGGCGTGCCCGGCGGTCCCTACGGCCACAAGGCACGCGTGCCCGCCTCCGCGGTCCAGGCCGCGCGCTGGGTGCGCGACCACAGCGATCCCGCCGAGGTAGTGGCGACCAACTCGCACTGTTCCCGGCTCACCCGCGAGTGCCCCTCCGCCGATTCGTTCTGGCTCAGCGCCTTTGCCGAGCGTTCGGTGCTGCTGGAGGGCTGGGCGTTCGCGCCGCGGGCACAGGCGCTGGGCCGGCCTGAGTTCTGGGACCAGGAGCTCTACCGGCTCAACGAGGACGCCTTCTACGCCCCGACTGCGCAGGGACTGTCCGGCCTGAGGACCCGGCACGGAGTGCGCTACCTGGTCGCCGTCCGCGAGGTCGGCGCGGAGTCAGGCCTTCTGCAGGGTCTGGCGACCGTCGTCTATGACAATGGGCGCGTCGCCGTCTACGACCTCGGCAAGCCCGCCGGCGCGTGAGGCGGGCTTGTCCACCTTCATCACCAGTGATACGCCAGGCAGCCGCTTGACCGGCAGGTAACGCTCGGCCGCGACGATGAGGCCCAAGCCGGCGTTGACAATCGGGTTGAGCTCCTCCAGGTCGCTGCTCTCGGACGACTTGCGCCGCCACGCCGCCACCGGCCGCAGAAGCACGTTCCAGCTCCACAACTCGCGGATGTGGAATCCGGCCCGCTCGGCCAGCGACCGTAACGTCTCCCTCGAGTAACGCCGGACGTGACCCACCGCGACATCATGCGCCGACCAGAGCTTCATGTCCGCGGGCACCGCGATCAATGCGGTGCCTCCCGGCCGCAGCACGCGGCCGATCTCGGCCATCGCGCGGTCATCCTCGTTGATGTGCTCAAGCACGTCGAAGGCGACCACCAGGTCGATCGAGCCTGACCGGAACGGCAGGTCACGCGCATCGGCGCGCACCGTCGTCAGGCCACGCTCCCGCGCGACCGCGGCACCCTCCGCCCCGTACTCCAGCGCGATGGGCCACCAACCGTGGTCGCGAAGCACCCGGGTGTTGCCACCGCCCGCGGCGCCGATGTCCAGCGCGATGCCGGGCCTTGCCGGCAGCGAGCGCAGCCGGCGCGCCAGCAGGGCCCTGCGTTCCGCGTACCACCAGTGCTTGTCCTCGAGCGCGACGAGCTTGCGGATCTCAACCCCGTCCACTGAACACTTCCCGTGTCGTCGACCGCGCCCGCGTCGGGGTGCCCATACGCATCATCCAGAAACTCGACGGGATACGCGTTACGTCGTTCCAGACCTCGCCGTCCACCTTGTCGAAGAATTCCCGGCCGAACGCGGCGAACTCCTCGGGCGAGCGCACGAACTCGCCGCGATCGTTGTCCGACATCCACCGCGAGATCCTGCCTTGGCCGGGCTCGTAGCAGGTGTCGACGGAGATGACGGTGCCGCCGGGGGCAAGCGCCCGTGAACACAGCTCCAGCAGCTGCCGCGACTGGTCGTCCGAAAGGTGGTGCAGGAGCCCAAAGAGAAGGATCTTGTCGACCGGCGGCAGCACCGCCAGGTGCTCCTCGGTGAACACCTCACATCGGAACTCGGCACGGTCGCCCCAGCGCCGGTTGGCGTGCTCGATATACGCGGCCGAGGTGTCGAAGCCGTAGTAGCGGACATCGCCAAGGCGCTCGAAGTAGTAGGCCGGACCGCACCCGATGTCCAGGACGACCTCGCCCGGCTGGAGGTCGAGCCGGTCCAGGCACCGATATCGGAGCCGGTCGGCGCCGAGACCTTTCTGCAGCAGCACATAGAGGTGGACGTTGCTCAGAAGTCGCTTTGCAGCCGAAAGCATGTACATGTCTCCAACAGTCGTAGCGAGGTCAGCGAGGCACGGCGAAGAAGTCGCTGGTGTCGTCGACGCGCTCGCGTGACCGCCTGGGCCGAGGCGTCGCGGCCTCGTCGGCCTGAGCGGAATCGTAGCCAACGAAGTAGCTGGGCCTTCCCTGGACCGCACTGTAAACGCGGCCCACATACTCCCCCAGCAGCCCCAAGCACAGCAGTTGTACGGCGCTTAGGAACGCGATGGCGGTGAGCAGCGAGGTCCAGCCGGGCACCACGTGACCCAGCAAATAGACGACGACCGAGCCGATAAGCAGCAGGAGGCACAGGGCGAAGCCGACCAGGCCGAGCCAGGTCGCAAGGCGAAGCGGTGCCGCAGAGAAGTTGGTGACGCTGTCGGCGGCAAGGCGCACCATCTTGCTCAGCGGATATTTCGTGCGCCCGGCGACGCGCTCCTCGCGAACATACGTCACCTGACCGCTGGGGAGCCCCACCCACGGCACGAGCAGGCGATAGACCGGCTGGTGCTCCGGCAGGCCCTTGAGGATCTCGACGGTCGTGCGGCTCAGCAGCCGGAAGTCACCGGCGTGCGCGGGGACGCTGACCCCGACCAGGCGCCGCATCAGGCGATAGTAGAGGCCCGCGGAGCGCCGCTTTGCCCAGGTGTCGCTGCTGCGGTCCACCCGGATCCCATAGACGATATCGAGCCCCTCGCGCTGTGCGAGCTCGAGCATCTCCGTGATCTTCTCGGGGGGATCCTGCAGATCCGCGTCGATGCTTGCGACATAGCGGCCGCGGGCGAGGCGAAGGCCCGCGCTCAGCGCCGCCTGGTGACCGCAGTTGCGGTGCAGGCGCACCACCCGCAGCTCCCGCCACTCACGCCGCATCCCTTGCAGCAGGGCGAACGTCGAGTCGCTGCTGCCATCGTCGACGGCCACCACCTCGTAGGTCTGGCCCAAGCCGTCGAGGATGGGGCGCAACCGCTTGACGGTCAGCGGCAAAGCATCCTGCTCGTTGTAGATTGGGATCACGACAGACAACGTGGGGGAATTTGCTGTATCCACGTTTCTCTCCCATCTCCCGTAATATCGCTGCCGAACTCTAGCACCAACGTGAGCAGCGCACCCTGCTTGGCTTTGCTTTTGATCCCTGCCTAACATGCTGGGGATCCCCAACCGTCAGGAGGTCTCCTTGACACCGGAGAACACCGTGTCGGTGCAGGCCGAGGCGGTCGAACGCCAACCCCGGCTGCGGATCCTCGACGGGCTGCGCCTGGTCGCCGCGTTGATGGTGGTCACGTGGCACTTCGTGGCGGGACAAGCCAGTTCCGCCTGGGAAGCCAACACCAGGGAACTCTTCCCTCCACTGTGGAAACTGGCCGGGTACGGGTGGCTCGGTGTCGAGTTGTTCTTTCTGATCAGTGGCTTTGTGATCTGCATGAGCAGTTGGGGCCGCACCCCCGCGCAGTTCGCCGTCTCGCGCATCACCAGGCTTTTCCCCGCCTACTGGATCGCCGTGTTGGTCACGACCGCGGTGGTCACGCTCTGGCCGGTCGTCAAACAGCCGCAGTCGACCGTGGACGTGCTGGTCAACATGACGATGCTGCAAGGGCTGCTGGGCGTGCCGCACGTCGACTGGTCCTACTGGTCACTCGCGGTCGAGCTGCAGTTCTACCTGCTTTTCGCTCTCGTCGTGGCCCGTGGCGTCACCTACAAGCGGGTCGTCGGCTTCTGCCTGGCGTGGAGCCTGGTGTCGGTCGTGGTCACCGGCTTCGGCAACACGCACCTGACGATGGTGTTCGCGGCCAACTACACGCCGATGTTCGTCGCCGGTGTGGCCTTCTACCTCATCCATCGCTTCGGCTCAACGCTCCTGCTGTGGGGCATCGTCGCGGTCTCATGGGTGCTGGCACTGGTGAGAGTCAAAGGCGAGCTCTGGTGGAACGGCGCCGGCATCAGGCCGACCGCGGTCATCGTGACCGGCTTCTTCGTCCTCATGGCGATCATCGCGCTGCGCTGGCTCGACCGTATCGACTGGCGCTGGCTCACGACGGCCGGCGCGCTGACCTACCCGCTCTACCTGCTGCACCAGTACGTGGGGTTGACGATTATCAAGAAGGTCCACCCGTACCTGCCGCCATGGATGTTGCTCATCGGTCTGGTGCTGGCGCTGCTGATGGTGTCGTGGCTGATGTACCGCCTGGTGGAGCGGCCGGCGTCGCGCCTGCTGCGCCGTCAACTCCAGGGCTCGATAGAGCGGATGCGTGCGCCAATGTCGCTGCCGCGCCAGCGGCGCGCACCCGCCCAGCCGGTCGCCACGGCGGAGCAGACAGCGGACCGGATCGAACCCGCGCTGGTGAGCGAGGCGGGCGAGCAGCACGTCGCTCCGCTACCAGATAGCCACCCGATAGCCGCCCGATAGCCACAGACAGCCAGCAGTCAAAGCAAGCAGGGCGGCCCGCCGTGGGCCGCCCTGCATGGCGATCGCGGTCTTACCTGGCTTGGCGCCTGCGAGGACGGTCATCCGGCTCGATGGCCGCCGGCCCCGGCTTGACCGAGCTGGTGGTCGCCCCGGACCCCTGGAAGGTCCGTCCGGACCCGTTGCCGGTGATGAAGGCGAAGATGTCGAAGACGAGAATCGCGGGCACCGACAGCTTGAAGTTCACGTTCCCCTGTGCCGTGAAACCCATCTGCGTGAACCCATCGCGGATCTGCCCGCTCTGGAAGTTCAGCGATGCCGTTCCCGGCCAGGTCGGGCTGTCGTACATGGAGACCCAGCCGTTGCCGACCGGCGACATGACGGCGAGGTTGCCCTGGACTCCGATGATGCCGTACTCGTGGAACCACCAGTCGCCGAACTCGAGGACCAGATCCGGTATCGCGTTGTTGTTCTTCGGCAACACCCGCCCAGCGGAGTCATAGTTGGCCGAACCCGGAGTAACGAAGAAGCGACCGTCCGCACCGTTGGGCATCGTGAAGCCTGGGATCGTCACCATCCACCGCTCTGGCGTTATGAACCGCGTGGACGTGCTGTACCCGGGCGAGACCCGGCCGAGGAAGTTGGGCAGGGTTACAGTCCCGTCAGGGGTGTCCCTCTTGTTGCCAACGGTGTAGAGCGCGCCGTATTCGTCCGAGAAGACACTGCCCACCGTGGCCGTGAACTTCGGCTTTGCCGCCACGTCCAGGTTCAGCGGCGCGCCACTCGCGTTGGTGAGTGTCACGGCGGCCTTGCTGACGCTGTTGTTGGCGATGGTGGTGGTGGAGTCCCCACCGGTGTTGGTCTGGCCCTGCACGATCGGCTGTCCATCGGTCGCCTGTGCCGGGCTGGCGATCGCCGCGGACGCGATCCCTGCCGCGCCCACCCCGGCCGCGACTGTCCCTGCACGACGAATGAGGCTGCGGCGCGATACCTCAGCCTTGTTTTCCTCTTGCATTGTTTTTCCTCCCGTGAGGCCTGCGAATGCAGGCAGACTCGGACGAGACTGTCGGACCGTCCGATGAATGCCCATCGGTCGTCCAGACATAGTAGGCCCGTCATTCGGTGGTGTCACCCACGTGTTGATGCATGCAAATGGAGCGGAGCTCGCTCCTTTGTGGACAGTAATGACTAGACCCTGGCCTTGCGTCAAGGCGATATCAAAAATGGCTCGCCGGCCGTATGGATGCCGTCAAGATGCACGTCATCCCCCGCTCAGAGAGCTTCGATGGGTCTGTGCGAACAACCCAACCGGGCATCCAACCAGGCATCCAACCAGGCATCCAGCTGGGCGTCGGCACGGCGGCAATGATCGCCGTGGCGTTCGCCGCGGCGGCGTTCACCGAGCACGCGACGGTGCCACGCCTTCTGGTCATGGCGCTGGCAGCCGGCCTGAGCGCTGCGCTGATCCCCGGCTGGCGCTACAGCGCCGGCCTGGGCCTCATCGGCTACCTGCTGTATCGGGGGTTCCTGGTCAACAGCTACGGCGAGCTGTCCTGGAGCAGCACATCGAGCCTGTGGGACCTGGGCACCTTCGCCTTCGCCTACCTGCTGGGCCTGGGACAGCGCCGGCTACGCACCGAGGACACGGCCGAACACGACGCGCCACAGGCCGATGAGCCGGAAATCACCGTCTCGTCAAGATGACATCAAGAAACGTGGGACCGCCGTAGTGATCGTGTCAAGAACCCTGCCGATCCCCGTCGAGATGCACTTTCCTTCTCCCTGCGTGTCAGCGAGGTGGTTATATATACCTCGTAAAACAGCACGAAAATCGACAAATCGACTTAAGGAGGCGCACCATGGGCGACCTCGCCTACGTGCTGCTCACCATCGGGCTGTTCGTCGTGCTCGCATTGACGATCCGGGGAGCAGAGCGGCTATGACAGCGACCAATGCGATCGGCCTTGTCATCGCCGCGGCGCTGACCGTCTTCCTGGTGATGGCTCTGATCTTTCCGGAAAGGTTCTGATGAACACGGCAACCGCGGGAGCGATCTTCATCCTCTGGTTGCTGGCCGCGTGGGCGGTGGCGTACCGCTTTCTCGGCGATTACCTATACCGGGTTGTGTCCGGTACCAAGCACAACGCCGTCGAGCGCGGCATTTACAAGGCCATCGGGGTCAAACCGGACGCCGAGCAGTCGTGGGGTACATACGCCCGAAGCGTGCTGGCGTTCTCGGTCATCTCGCTGCTGGGCCTGTACGCGTTCCTGCGCCTGCAAGACCTGATCTTCGCCGTGCCCGACTTCGAGAACGGCGTCAACGATCGGGTCTGGGACCACCTGGCGTGGAACACGGCGGTCAGCTTCACGACCAACACCAACTGGCAGGCCTACTCGGGTGAGTCGACGATGACGCACCTCGTCCAGGCGGCCGGCCTGGCGGTGCAGAACTTCGTCTCCGCGGCGGTGGGCATCGCGGTGGCGGTGGCGCTGGTGCGCGGGTTCGCCCGCTCCCGCACCGGGCAGCTGGGCAATTTCTGGGTGGACCTGACCCGGATCACGCTGCGCATCCTGCTGCCCATCAGCGCGGTGGCGGCGCTCCTGCTGATCGCGGGCGGCGCGGTGCAGAGCTTCAGCGACGGCACCGTCCTTTCCACACTTACCGGCGGGCAGCAGCACATCACCGGCGGCCTTGTGGCCTCGCAGGAGGCGATCAAGGATCTGGGCACCAACGGCGGCGGCTTCTACAACGTCAACTCGGCGCACCCGTTCGAGAACCCGGCGACGTGGACCAACTGGCTAGAGATCTTCCTGCTGACGTGCATCCCGTTCGCGATGCCGCGCGTGTTCGGGCGCATGGTCGGCGACAACCGGCAGGGCTACGCCATCGTTGCGGTGATGGGCATCCTGGCGATCGCCAGCATCACGCTGACCAATGTCTTCGAACTCAACCAGGCCGGGACGGTGCCGACCGCGATCGGCGCGGCGATGGAGGGCAAGGATATCCGCTTCGGCGTCTCCAACTCGGCGACCTTCGCGGCCGCGACGACACTGACGAGCACCGGCTCGGTCAACTCCTTCCAAGACTCGTATACGGCGCTGGGCGGCATGATGCCGCTGTTCAACATGATGCTCGGTGAGGTGGCACCGGGCGGTGTGGGCGCGGGGCTTTACGGCATCCTCGTCATCGCGGTGATCACCGTATTCGTGGCGGGCCTGATGGTGGGGCGCACGCCTGAGTACCTCGGCAAGAAGATCGGCCCACGCGAGATCAAGTTCGCGTCACTGTACTTCCTGACCACCCCGGCACTGGTGCTCGTGGGCAGCGCCGCCGCGCTGGCGACCGGGAACTGGACGACACAGCTCAACGTCGGTCCACACGGCTTCTCCGAGGTGCTGTACGCCTTCACTTCGGCGGCCAACAACAACGGTTCGGCCTTTGCCGGCATCACGGTCAACACCCCATGGTGGGACACGGCTTTGGGCCTGGCGATGCTGCTGGGCCGGTTCGTGCCGATCATCCTTGTGCTGGGCCTGGCGGGATCCCTTGCGGCGCAAAAGCCCGTGCCGGCCTCGACGGGCACGCTGCCCACGCACACGCCGCTATTCATCGCCCTGGTGGTCGGGATCCTGGTGATCCTGGTGGCGTTGACGTTCCTTCCCGCCCTCGCGCTGGGCCCGTTGGCTGAAGGTCTTCGATGACAACTCTTGCGACAACAATGCCTAAGAAAGTCGGGCGCGGCCTGCTCGACCCGAAGATGCTCTGGGGGTCCCTGCCCAGCGCCCTGCGCAAGCTGAACCCGTTCACGCTGTGGCGCAACCCGGTCATGTTCATCGTCTGGGTGGGCGCGGTGTTCACCACGATCCTGGCGATCGCGGACCCGTCGGTGTTCGCCTGGGTAATCGTGGTGTGGCTATGGCTGACCGTCGTCTTCGGCAACCTGGCCGAGGCGGTGGCGGAAGGCCGGGGCAGGGCGCAGGCGGCGGCGCTGCGCAAAGCCAAGAGGGACATCATCGCCCGCCGTCTGGTCGGCTGGGCGGAGGGTGCCACGGTCGAGCAGTACCGCGAGGAGCCGGTGGAGGCGGTGGCGCTCAAGCAGGGCGACATAGTCGTGTGCGAGGCGGGCGACTTCATCCCGGGTGACGGCGACATCATGGAAGGCATCGCCAGCGTGGACGAGTCGGCGATCACCGGCGAGTCGGCGCCGGTGATCCGGGAGTCCGGCGGCGACCGCAGCGCCGTCACGGGCGGCACCAGAGTGCTCTCCGACCGGATCGTCATCCGCATCACGCAGAAACCGGGCGAGTCGTTCCTTGACCGGATGATCTCACTCGTGGAGGGCGCCAGCCGGCAGAAGACCCCGAACGAGATCGCGCTGAACATCCTGCTGGCCAGCTTGACCATCATCTTCCTGCTGACGGTGGTGGCGCTGCAGCCGATGGCGATCTACGCCAAGAGCTGGCAGGCGGCCACGCCCGACAGCATCGCCCTGAACGCGGACGGCCTGTCCGGCATCGTGCTGGTGTCGTTGCTGGTCGCCCTGATCCCGACCACGATCGGCGCGCTGCTGAGCGCCATCGGCATCGCGGGGATGGACCGGCTGGTGCAGCGCAACGTGCTGGCCATGTCGGGCCGGGCGGTTGAGGCGGCCGGCGACGTCAACACCCTGCTGCTCGACAAGACCGGCACGGTCACGCTGGGCAACCGCCAGGCGTGGGAGTTCCTGCCGATCGACGGGGTCAGCGAGCGGGAGCTGGCCGATGCGGCGCAGATGTCCAGCCTCGCTGACGAGACGCCCGAAGGCCGCTCCATCGTGGTGCTGGCCAAGAAGCAGCACAACCTGCGCGAGCGGCCGGCGACCGACCTGCACTTCGTGCCGTTCACCGCGCAGACCCGCATGTCCGGTGTCGACCAGACGGGACGCCAGATCCGCAAGGGCGCCGCGACCGCGGTCATGAAGTGGGTGCGCGACAACGGTGGTCACCCGACCGCCGAGGTCGGCACGGTGGTCGACGGGATCAGCGCCACCGGCGGCACGCCCCTAGTGGTGGCCGAGGTCCTCGACGGCCAGCCGGCCCGCACGCTGGGCGTGATCCACCTGAAGGACGTCGTGAAGCAGGGCATGCGGCAACGCTTCGACGAGATGCGGCGCATGGGTATCCGCACCGTGATGATCACGGGCGACAACCCGTTGACCGCCAAGGCGATCGCGGACGAAGCCGGGGTCGACGACTTCCTGGCCGAGGCGACTCCCGAGGACAAGCTCACGCTCATCAAGCAGGAGCAGGAGGGCGGCCGCCTGGTCGCGATGACCGGTGACGGCACCAACGACGCGCCGGCGCTGGCTCAGGCCGACGTCGGCGTGGCGATGAACACCGGCACGACCGCGGCGAAGGAAGCCGGCAACATGGTGGACCTCGACTCCGACCCGACCAAGCTCATCGAGATCGTGGAGATCGGCAAGCAGTTGCTGATCACCCGGGGTGCTCTGACGACGTTCTCCATCGCCAACGACATCGCGAAGTACTTCGCGATCATTCCGGCGATGTTCGCCGGGGTCTACCCGGCGCTGGACCGCCTGAACATCATGCGCCTCGACTCTCCGACGAGCGCGATCATCTCGGCGATCATCTTCAACGCGTTGATCATCATCGCGCTGATCCCGCTAGCCCTGCGCGGCGTGCGATACACCCCAAGCAGCGCAAGCA